>Ga0081539_10000308_pt1 | contig 109598 bp, 118 predicted proteins | sample TabmetS4T2R2_FD_71023 | JGI IMG/M metagenome (GOLD analysis project Ga0081539, IMG submission 71023) | Tabebuia heterophylla rhizosphere microbial communities from the University of Puerto Rico - S4T2R2 | ecosystem: Host-associated > Plants > Roots > Rhizosphere ... | reverse complement strand
ACGACGTTCCACGCGGCGGGCCTGTACTGGACTCCGTCCTCGAATCCCGGCTCGGCCGGCTGCATCGTGCAGTACAAGAAGTCGAGCGACAGCACGTGGAGCCAGGGCATGAACCTCTGGTACGACAGCCGCAATAACGAATGCCGCGGCAGCATCGTCGATCTCACTCCCGGCACGTCCTATGACTTCCGGATGGGGGTCGGCTCGACGTATGCGGTGCAGACCACGGCGAGCACGTGGAACGAGCAGTTCCCGATCGCGAGGACGATCACCGTGGGCAGTCAGTCAACCACGTTGAACGTCACCGAGAGCGGCACTGCGACCGGCTACGTGCTGTACCAGGCCGCGCCGGGTGCGGTGATCGACGTCGCGAATGCGCAGTCTGTTGGCATCGACATCAGGGCCAACTACGTGATCGTGCGCGGCTTCACCGTCAAGGGCGCGCAGCAGCACGGCATCATCATGCGGCCGGGCCAGCACGACATCGTCGTCGAGAACAACGACGTGAGCGGCTGGGGTCAGACGAGAGGCACCAACAGCGCAGGCTGGCAGCTCGGCGTTGACGAGCAGTCGGGAATTACCGCGATCTGCTACAACAACGCGCCCGAGGTGTATCGCGTGGTGGTCCAGCGCAACAAGGTCCACGACCCGCGCTACGGCGCCAACAGCTGGGATTGGGGCCACCCGATGGGGCCGATGGGCATCTCGTTCTTCGAGTGTGGCGACAACAACGTTATCCGCTACAACGAGGTCACGAGCTCGGATCAAAAGCACTTCTACAACGACTCGATCGGCGGCGGCAACAACGACAGCAACAAGGGCTTCCCCGGTGCCGACAGCGACATCTACGGCAACATCGTCACGGGAAGCTGGGACGACGCCATCGAGGCCGAAGGCGGCGGGAAAAACGTGCGTGTCTGGGCTAACTACCTCGACAATACGTCTACCGGCGTCGCCACGACCCCGGTCGCCATTGGCCCGACGTACGTCTTCCGCAACGTCTATAACCGCAGTCGCTTTAACTCCCAGGTGGGTCTGGACTCCGACAACCGCGCCACCGGCTTCAAGTCCGGCTCCTGGAGCAGCTACGGCAATGGGCGGCGCTACGTGTTCCACAATACGCTGCTGCAGGCGACGCAGTCGGGTCTCACGTATTCGCTCGGCGCCGGCGGCGGCATCAACGCCTCCGGCTCGAGCGAGCCGCTGACCAACACGGTGGGCCGTAACAACATCCTCCACATCTGGAAGTCGTGGTGGGAGGCGGTCGGCGCGCCGGGCAGCGGTGACGACATTGATTACGACCTGTACAACGGCGGCGTCACGATCTCGGGCAACGAGACGCACGGCATCGTCGGCACGCCGATCTACGCCGCGGGCAGCGGCTGGCAGTCGGAAGCAGGCGGCATGTACCAGCTCGATGCGTCAAGCCCGGGCTACGGTAGGGCTCTGCGCATTCCGAACTTCAACGACAAGTTCGCCGCACCCGACATCGGCGCCCACCAGTCGGGCACCCCGGCGATGAAGTTCGGCGTCAACCAGTAGCGGCCGAAGTCCCGGCTGCAACTCCCAATGCCCGCGGGGAAAACCCCGCGGGCATTTTTATTTATCGGTGGACGCAGCGCTCGCTTGGACGAACTGAGTAGCGAGGATCGCGCCGCTCCTCACCAAGGCTGTAGTGCCTTCGGCGTACAAGACCTCCCAAATACCTTCATCTGGCTGCACTAGCATGGCCTCGTTCATTCCGGGAGGAAGTCCCATGACTGCGCAGCGTCACAACCTTCAGCGTTCCAACCTCATTGGTCTACCTTGGTTCAGCCAGCCGGCGCTGAAGCCCTCCGCACGCAACGCCACAGTCCTTACCGCCTTGCGGCGCGTCGGCGCCATTCGTGACGAGGCGCTCGCGCAAGCGCTCATGGCAAGCCTTTTCCGCGGCATCGACTTCGAGGGTCGCCGCATGCTCGACATCGGCGGAGGCGACGGTGTCTACAGCTTTTACGCCGCGGCGATGGGCGCCTGCGAGGTCGTGTGCCTCGAGCCGGAGGCCGAAGGCAGTATCGGTGGTGAACGGAGCACGTTCGAGAGCATTCGGGAGCAGCTGCCACACCTGCCGGTGCGCCTCGTGGAAAAACGGCTGACCGATTATCAGGACGCTGCCGGCTTCGATATCGTCACCCTCCTTGCCTCGATCAACCACCTCGACGAAGACGCGTGCGTGCGGCTTCACAAGGACCCGAGCGCGCGGGCGACGTATCGGCAAGTCTTTCGCCATATCGCATCGCTCACCCGGCCCGGCGGGCGCATCGTCATCGGCGATTGCACGCGGCACAACCTTTTCGCCATGCTCGGGCTCACGAATCCGCTTTGTCCCACGATTGAGTGGGAGAAGCACCAAGCGCCGGAACTCTGGGCGAGCTTGCTAGCCGAGGCCGGCTTCTGCAAGCCGCGCATCAGCTGGGAGCCGCTCTACCGCATGGGGCCTGCCGTGCAAGCGCTGCTTTCGAACAAGGTGGCAGCCTGGTTTCTCAAGAGCTTCTTCCGCCTTGAGATGGAGCGCTGCGCCGCGTAACGTAAGCGCCGTCCTGCGCCACGCATAGGCGGCCGGAGACAAAGCGATGGCTCGCCGCAAGCGCGTCGCATCGCAACTACCGCGGCATTGAGTAGCGCCGAAGCACACGGCGATCACGATTGCCCCACCAGGTCGGGAAGTAGCGACATTCATAACGGCGGCGAAACAGTGACTTAAGCGATTCATACGACGTGCCGTCGTCGTTGCACCACAAGTCCGTAGTGCGTATGACGACGCAAGAATAATAAGCCGTTGATCCAGCGGGTCTTCTTACGCTGGCACACCTCCTGCTCCTGTCATTACGCAAACGACAACGGGGCCGGCAGTCCTCATTCCTCACCGAGTCCCAGAGCGCCAATCCGCGGCGCCGCGTTGATCAAAGCGAGTCACTAACGCTAACGGCGAAGCCCGGCACCCAGAGCCGGCTCAGCCACAAGGGAGGTGTTGTGAGAAAAACGGTTGGCTTCACCCTGCTCGAGCTGCTGGTTGTCATTGTGATCATTGGCCTTCTCGCCGGCTACGTCGCGCCGCGCTATTTCGGCCAGGTCGGCAAATCGGAAGTGCAGGTGGCGCGCGCCCAGCTCGACTCGCTCGAGAAGGCGCTCGACCAGTACCGTCTGGACAATCGCCACTACCCGAGCGCCGAGCAGGGACTCGATGCGCTCGTGATCAAGCCCGCCGACGAGACGGCCTGGGCCGGTCCGTACCTCAAGAAAGCCGTGCCGAGCGACCCGTGGGGTCGGCCGTACGTCTACCGCGTTCCCGGCAGCAAGGCGGAATACGACCTCTACTCGCTCGGCCGCGACGGCAAGCCCGGCGGCAGCGGCGAAGACGCCGACATCGGGCTCAACCCGCAGGCGCTTTCCCTCAACCGTTAATGCGGTTCAACGTCCACGCGCTCGATAGCGCGCAGCACGTCGTCGCGCTAAGCCTCGACGCCACGAGCGAAGCGGCGGCGCGCGAGGTCGCGGGCAGCCGCGGCCTCGCCGTTTTCAGCGTCGAGGCTGCCGGCCGGCATTGGAAGCCGCGCCTCGCGAAAAAAAGCGCGTTTCGTCCGACGCTTTTCTCGATCGAGCTGCGCTCGCTGCTCGACGCGGGGCTGAATCTGGTCGAAGCCCTGCAGACGCTGAATGAGAAAGACGCTGCCGGCGAGCGGAGCGAAGTGGTCTCGGGCATGCTCGCCGCGATCAACCGCGGCGAGCCGTTTTCGCAGGCCGTGGCCGCCTTCCCGCAGCATTTTTCGCCCCTGTACGTGGCGACGATCAAGGCGAGCGAGCGCACCGGCAACGTGAAGGAAGCGCTGTCGCGTTATATCGCCTACCAGGAAGAGCTCGACCGCGTGAAGAAGAAGGTCGTCTCGGCGAGCATCTATCCGGCGATCCTGATGATCGTCGGCGCGCTGGTGCTCGGCTTCCTCATGTTCTATGTCGTGCCGCGCTTCGCCCAGGTCTACGAGGACATGGCGCACAGCCTGCCGTTCTTCTCGCAGGTCCTGCTCGGCTTCGGCGGCTTCGTCGGCAAGCACGGGCTCGTCCTCTTGTCCGTGCTCCTCGGCGCCGCCGGCGCGGCGGCATGGGCGCTTGGCCGGCCAAGCGTTCGCAGCGCGCTGCGTAACCGCCTCTGGCGCATCCCGGCGCTCGGGGAGCGCATGAAGGTCTACCAGCTCGCCCGCCTCTATCGCACGGCCGGCATGCTGATGCGCGCCGGCATCCCGGCGGTGCGCGCGCTCGAGATGGTGGAAGGGCTCCTTGCGAGCCATCTGCGGCCGCAGCTTCGCCAGGCGCGCGCGCTGATCGAGCAGGGCCACGCCATGTCGGCGGCGCTCGGCGCCGCCGGCCTCGCGACGCCGGTGGCGACGCGAATGATGCTGGTGGGCGAGCGAAGCGGCGACATGGGCCGCATGCTCGGCGAGATCGCGCGCTTTCACGACGACGAGGTGGCGCGCTTCGTCGACTGGTTTACGCGCGCCTTCGAGCCGGTGCTGATGACCGTGCTCGGCCTCGCCGTCGGCCTCGTCGTAGTGCTCATGTACATGCCGATTTTCGAACTCGCAGGAAACATCAAATGAATATCGAAGTGCTGGAGCGCGAGCACGGCGCCGAGGTCGTCAGTCACCTGTCGCAGGCGCTGCACATGCCCGCAATGTCACTCGCCGACATGGGCGCCGTCGAGGCGGCATTCGACCTCGTGCCTTACGCGGAAGCCGCGCGGCGCGGCGTGGTGGCGCTGCGCGACGCCGAAGGCGCGGTTGCCATCGTCCTTGGCGACCCCTTCGACCTCGACACGCAGGACTGGCTCGAGGAGCGCCTCGCGGTGCCGTTCCGCTATCGGCTCGCGCATCGCCAGGATGTCGCCGCCTACCTCGCCCAGCGCGAGAGCGAGATGCGCGCGCTCGAGGGCGTGGCCGCCGAGATGCAGGCCGGCGGGCGGGCGGTCGACGCGGCGCAGGATCTTTCCTTCGAGACGATCAGCGAGACCGACAGCCCGGTCGTGCGCCTGGTGGCGTCCACGCTCTACGACGCGATCAAGGCGGGCGCGAGCGACGTGCATCTGGAGTCGACCGCCAACGGCCTCACGATCAAGTACCGGATCGATGGCGTGCTGACGCCGGCCGAATCGGTGCCCGGCGTGGAAGTCGCCGAACAGGTGATCTCGCGCATCAAGGTCATGTCGGAGCTCGACATCGCCGAGCGGCGCGTGCCGCAGGATGGCCGCTTCAAGGCGCGTCGCGAGGGGCGCGAGATCGATTTTCGCGTCTCGGTGATGCCGAGCGTGTTCGGCGAGGACGCGGTGCTGCGCATCTTGGACCGGCGGGCGCTCTCCGATCAGCTGAAAGGCTTGACGCTGGACGCGCTCGGCTTCGATGCCGAGATCCGCGACCGCATGCGCCAGCTCTCCGCGGAGCCGTACGGCATGCTGCTCGTCACCGGGCCTACGGGAAGCGGAAAGACCACATCGCTCTACGCGACGATCACCGAGGTCAACAAAGGGCTGGACAAGATCATCACCATCGAGGACCCGGTCGAGTACCAGCTGCCGGGCGTGCTGCAGATCCCGGTGAATGAGCAGAAGGGCCTCACCTTCGCGCGCGGCCTGCGCTCGATTCTGCGCCACGACCCGGACCGCATCATGGTGGGCGAGATCCGAGACCCGGAGACGGCGGAAATCGCCGTGCAGTCCGCGCTCACGGGTCACCTGGTCTATACGACCGTGCACGCGAATAACGCCTTCGATGTGCTCGGACGTTTCATGCACATGGGCGTCGACCCTTACAACCTGGTGTCGGCGCTGAACGCGGTACTGGCGCAGCGGCTCGTGCGCATCTACTGCACCGCCTGCCATGGAAGCGGCTGCGGCCAATGCAGGGGAACGGGCTATCGCGGTCGCAAGGCGATCGGCGAACTGCTGGTGCTGAACGACGAGCTGCGCGAGCTGATCATTGCCCGCGCGCCGGCGAGGAAACTCAAAGAAGTCGCGCGTGCCAACGGCACGCTGCCGCTCAGGGAAGCCGCCATGCGGCTGGTCAACAACGCTGAAACAAGCCTCGAGGAGATCAATCGTGTCACTTTTGTGGCCTAACAAGCAGCTGCGCATCGGCCTCGCACCGGACCGCATCTACATCAGCGGCGCCCGCTCGGTGGATTTGGAAGTCTCTGACGGCTCCTGGCAGGCGCCGCTTGCCGCCCTGCCCGCCGCGCTTGCCGGCCAGAAGGGCGAGGCCGCAGTGGTGCTCGCCGACCAGTTCGTGCGCTATGCGCTCCTGCCGTGGAACGAGACGTTGAAGAGCCGCGAGCAGTGGGCGGCGCTCGCCACGCATCGCTTCAACACGCTGCACGGCCCGCGCGCGACCGAGTGGCAGATCAACGTCGCCGAGACCGCGCCCATGGGGGCGCGGCTCGCCTGCGCCGTGGATCGCACGCTGATCAACCAGCTCGCCGAGATCTTCGTGCAGGCGAATATCCGGCTCGCGTCCGTGCAGCCGTTCCTGATCGCCGCGTACAACCGCATCAGGAAGACGGTCGGCAACGGCTCGTGCTGGATCGTGGTCGAGGAGCCGGGCCGCCTCACGCTCGCGCTCATCCAGCGCGGCATGTGGATCGCGATCCGCGGGCGGCGCGCCGACAAGGACTGGCGTCACGCGCTGCCCGAGATCCTCGAGCGCGAAAGTGCGTTCCTCGGATTGGCGCAGCCGGTGACGCGCGTGATCGTCTGCACGCAGGGCGACTTCGATACCGAGATGTACCAGGCCTGGCGCACCGAAGCGCTTGCCTACCGCGACCTCGCCCTCGCGGCGGAGTAAGCACGAAGCGAAAGGAGTCCGCATGCAACGTATCGAACTCGATTTCATTCGCCGCGCTCCGCGCTCGCGCTGGGCGGGACGGGTGCTGCTCGCCTGCGCGCTCGGCCTGGCCGGCGACCTGGCGGTGAGCTACGTGCGGCTCGCGCAGACGGTGAACGCGAACGAGGCGATCGTCGCGCGCGTGCAGCCCAAGCGCCCGGTGGTGGCGCCTGCCTCGGCCGACGAAGTGGCGCTCGCGCGCGACACGGTCGAGCGCCTGGCGCTGCCGTGGTCGAAGCTCTTCGCCGCTCTCGAGGCGGCAGCGAGCGACCAGGTGGCGCTGCTCGCCATCGAGCCCGATACCAAGAGCGGCACGGTGAAGATCTCCGGCGACAGCAAGGACTACCTCGCGGCGCTTGGCTACGTGCTCAATCTCAGCCAGGCGGACGCGTTGTCGCACGTGCAGCTCGTGCGCCACGAGGTGAAGCAGAACGACCCGCAGCGCCCGGTCGCCTTTTCCATTACCGCCGCGTGGAACGAGGTGAAGCGATGAAGCAACGTATCAGGGAACGGCTCTATCGCCTGCGCGACGAGCTAGGCGCCACCGGCATCGCGGCGATCGTGCTCTTCGTGGCCGCCGCGCTCTTCATGAGCGTCGTGCTGCAGCCGCTCAAGGAGAAGAACCGCCTCCTCGCCGCGAAAGCCGAGATGATCGACAACCGCGCAGCGCCTGCGAGCAACGCGGGGCAAAAGCTGGCGGCGGTGTACGACTACCTGCGCAAGCCCGAGCAGACCACCGACTGGCTGGCGAAGCTCTATGCCATCGGCAAGGCGACCGGCGTCGAGCTCGCGCAGGCGAGCTACAAGACGCAAAGCGCGAGCGGCAAGCTTGAGCGCTACGAGATCGTCGTCCCGCTCGCCGGCAGCTACACCCAGATGCGCGAGTTCCTGAAGCGCGCGCTCGCCGAGATCCCTGTGCTTTCCCTCGACCAGATCTCGCTCAAGCGCGAGAACCGGCGCGACGACACCGTGCAGGCGGAGTTGCGCCTCACTCTCCATATGGTGAAGCCATGAAGCCGATGGTCAAGCATGTCCTCGCCGGCATTGCCGTGCTCGGCGCCCTTGCCTCCGTGGTCGCCGGGCGCGAGCAGCCGTCCTTCGCGCCCGTGCGCGAGCCGGCGGCGCGCGTCGAGACGCGCCTGCCGGCGGTCGAGGACATCGACGTTGCCAAGCTCGCGGCGCGGGTCGACGAAGGCGCGAAGGTCGACGCCTTCGCGCCGCGCAGCTTCTCGCCGGTGATCCCGCCGCAGGCGGCGCAGGCGGCGCCGGCGCCGGCGAAGCCGGTGGCGCCGGCGCTGCCCTTCCGCTACGTCGGCAAGATGCTCGATGGCGACAAGCTCGCGGTGTTCCTCGTGAACGGCAACGAGAGCCTCGCGGTCGCGGCCGGCGACCGCGTCGGCGATTACCGCGTCGAGAGAATCACCGATGCCGAGATCCTCTTCACCTATCTGCCGCTGAAGACCAAACAGAGCCTGCCTCTATGAAGAAACTCCTGGCATTGATCACCCTCGCGCTCGTCCTCGCGGCGTGCGCGCACGAGAACTTCCGACAGGCGCGCGTCGAGGTCGAGGCGGGCAACGAGGAGGAAGGTCTCGCGCGCCTCGAGCAGCAGGTGAAGGAGCACCCGAACGACGTCGAGCTGCGCAACTACTATCTGCGCCACAAGCAGGTAGCGGCGGAGCGCTATCTCGCGCTCGGCGACAACGCCCGCTCGGCCGGCGCGCTCGAGCGCGCGGCGGAGGCCTACGGCCGCGTGCTGCGCATCGATCCGCAGAACGCGCGCGCCAAGAGCGCGCTCGAGGGCCTGCGTGCCGACCGCGACCAGCGACGCATGCTGGGCGAGGCCAACGAAGCCTTCAAGAACGGCCAGGTCGCCAAGGCGCAGGACCGCGTGCGCGAGGTATTGGCGCAGAACCCGCAGAACAAGGAGGCGCGCGCCCTTGCCCGCCGCATCGAGGAAAAGAGCGTCAAGGAAAGCACGACGCCCAAGCTCAACGCGGCGCTGAAGAAACCGATCACCATGGAGTTCCGTGACGCGCCGCTGCGCACCGTGTTCGAGCTGATCTCGCGCCAGACCGGCTTGAATTTCATCTTCGACAAGGATGTGCAGCCCGACACGCGCACCACGGTGTTCGCGCGCGACACGTCCATCGAGGAGGTGATCCGCTTCGTCCTGGTGACCAACCAGCTCGACCGCAAGGTGATGAACGACAACACCATCCTCGTCTACCCGAACACGCCGGCCAAGAATCGCGACTATAAGGACCTGGTGGTGCGCTCGTTCTACCTGGCGAATGCCGACGTCAAGTCCACCGCGAACATGGTGCGCCAGCTCGTGAAGACGCGTGATCTCTTCATCGACGAGAAGCTCAATTTGCTGGTGATCCGCGACACGCCGGAGGCGATCCGCATGGCCGAGAAGCTGATCGCCAACCAGGACAAGGGCGAGCCCGAGGTCATGCTCGAGGTCGAGGTGCTGGAGGTGACGCAGAGCGACCTCGAGACGCTCGGCATCGAGTGGCCGGGTCGCGTCGCCCTGGGTGTCATGGGCGCGGATAAGGTCGCGGGCCAGATTACCGGCCAGGAAGCGACTCGCTTCCACAGCAACCTCGTGCGCCTGACGGTAAGCGACCCGCTCGTGGCGCTCAACCTGCGCCAGCAGGTCGGCCGCTCGAACGTGCTCGCCAACCCGAAGATCCGCGCCAAGAACCGCGAGAAGGCGCGCATCCACATCGGCGACAAGGTGCCGGTCATCACCACGACCGCGGGCGCCACGGGCTTCGTCTCGGAGTCGGTCAACTATCTCGACGTCGGTTTGAAGCTGGAGGTCGAGCCGCAGGTGTACCTCGAGGACGATGTCGGCATCAAGGTGGGCTTGGAGGTGAGCAACATCGGCAGCCAGATCAAGACGAGCTCCGGCACGCTCGCCTACCAGGTGGGCACGCGCAACGCCACTACGACACTGCGGCTGAAGGACGGCGAGACGCAGGTGCTTGCGGGCCTCATCAACAACGAGGACCGCCGCACCACGGCGCAGGTGCCCGGGCTTGCCAATCTGCCGGTCGCCGGACGGCTGTTCCAGAACAAGGACAGCTCGGTGAACAAGACCGAGGTGGTGCTCCTCATCACGCCGCACGTGGTGCGCAATATCGAGCGCCCGGACGTGCGCCTGGAGGAGTTCAACTCCGGCACCGAGGCCGAGGTGGGCGGCGCGAGCCTCGGGCTCGCGCCGAGCGCCCCGGGGCCCTCGCCCTCGCCCGCGCCCGGACCGCAGCAGGTTGCGCCGCCGGTGACGCCGCAGCCGCCCATTCCTTCGACCCTGGGCACCCCGGCGCCCGCCGCGGGCCCCCAGCCCCGATGAAAGCGCGCGGCTTCACGCTGATCGAGCTCCTGATCACGGTAGCGATCGTGGCGTTACTCGCCTCGGTCGCGCTGCCGCTCGCGGAGGTGACGGTGCAGCGGAACAAGGAGAAGGATTTGCGCCACGCCCTGCGCGAGATCCGCGGCGCGCTCGATGCGTACAAGCGCGCCGCCGACGAAGGGTCGATCGAGCGGGCGGCGGACGCCTCGGGCTATCCGCCGACGCTCGCCGCGCTGGTGGAGGGCGTCGCCGACAAGAAGAAGACCGACGGCTCGAAGCTCTACTTCCTGCGCCGCATCCCGGCCGATCCGGTGAGCGGGGTGGCCGAGTGGGGGCTGCGCAGCTATGCGAGCTCGGCTACCGAGCCGCAGCCCGGCAAGGACGTCTACGACGTGTACTCGAAGAGCCCGGACAGCGGGCTGAACGGTGTGCCGTACAGGGAGTGGTGATGAAAAAAAGACACGGTTTTACGCTGGTCGAGCTGATGGTGGTCATGACCATCATCGCGCTTCTCATCTCCGTGGTGGCGCCCGACTACATCGGCAAGATGCGCCGAGCGGAAGAGGCGGTGCTCCAGCAGAACCTCGCCCTCATGCGCGAGTCGCTGGACAAGCACTATGCCGACACCGGCCGCTACCCGGGCTCGCTGGAAGAGCTCGTCGCCAAGCACTATCTGCGCGCGATTCCGAAGGATCCCTTCACGCAGAGCGCCGCGACCTGGGTGGCGGTGCCGCCGCAGGACAACCGCAAGGGCAACGTCTGGGACGTGAAGAGCAGCGCGAAAGGCTATGAGCGCTACTGAGCGCGCGCGCAATCAGATCGCCAATCCGGCGTTCTTTCGAGCGCCCAGTGGGCCAGTGCGCCCGATCCGGCTGCTGCGCGATCCGGCGCTAGGCGAGACGCATAACGGGCCGCGCTTTCTGCGGCGGCGAGCCGAAGGCTTCACCTACCTTGGCGTCCTGGTGCTCGTCGCGATCATGGGTTTTGGGCTCGCCGCGTTCGGCGAGCTGCACTCGCACGCCGCGCAGCGCGACAAGGAGCAGGAACTGCTCTTCGTCGGCGCGCAGTTTCGCGACGCCATCGCGAGCTATTACAACAAGAGCCCGGGCGCCAAGGCATATCCGAAGAAGCTCGAGGATCTGGTGGAAGACAAGCGCTTTCCCATGCCGCAGCACCATCTGCGGCGCATCTACCGCGATCCGATGACCGACAGCGTCGACTGGGGAGTCGTCGAAGCGCCGGGCGGCAGCGGCATCATGGGCGTGCACAGCCGCTCCGAGGAAGCGCCGATCAAGACCGGCAACTTCGCCGCCAGCGAAGCGGCGTTCGAAGGCGCCGAGAATTACCGCAAGTGGACCTTCGTCTATAGTCCGTCCGGACCACCGAGTAACGTGCCGCCCGCTCCCGCGCGGTAAAAAACTTGCTACCGACGTAGCGGGGCTCTTACGCACGCTCAGGCGGCGGCCGTCCCGCTGTTAATAGCCCCCGCTCCGGCGGAGGCCAAACACCGTGTAGTCAACGCCTGAGCGCCAGTTTTTATCGCGGGCGATAATCGCCGGGCGATGCACTTCCCCCGCTGGTCCGCCATGCTCCTCTCGCTCGGCATGGCGCTTCCCGTGGCAGCGCAAGAAGAGGTGCCCTCGCTCGCCGACCTCGAGGCGGCCGGCGCCGTGATCGGCGAGATCCGCGTCGACACGCGCAACATCTTCGATCTCGCCGACCCGGCCGAGAACAAGCTGCCGTATCGCGTCGCCAACGCGCTGCACATCAAGACGCGGCCGGAGCTCATCCGGCGCCTCCTTCTCTTCAAGCCCGGCGACCGGCTGCAGGTGCGCCTGATCGCGGAAACCGAGCGCATCATCCGGCAGTCGAGCTCGGTCTACGAGGTCGAGATCCGGCCGTTTCGCTACCGCGACAGCGTCGTCGACCTCGAGGTGCGAACGCGTGACACGTGGACGCTGGAACCGAGCGTGCGCTTCCGGCGCGCGGGCGGCGTAAATAGCGGCGCTCTGAGCGTCAGGGAAACCAATCTCCTCGGTACCGGCACGACGCTTGGCTTCGAGCGCTCGAGCTCGGTAGATCGCCACGGCCACTCGGTCGAGCTCTCGCACGAGCATCTCTTCGACGGCTGGACCGCCGCGACCCTCGAGCACTCGAAATTCAGCGATGGCTCGAGCGACGCGCTCGCCATCAACCGCCCGTTCTACGCGCTCGACACGCGCTGGGCGGCCGGGGCCAGCGTCGCGCGGTTCGACCGCCGGGATTCCCTCTACCAGGCGGGGAACAACGTCGGTGAATACCGCCACCAGGGGACGAACGCCGAGATCTATGGCGGCTGGTCGGCGGGCTTGGTACAGGGCTGGACGCATCGCTACTCCACCGGGATCAACTACCGCGACGACGCCTACGCCGTCGAACCCGATCAGCCGGTGCTGCCCGCGCCGCTGCCTCCCGACCGCACGCTCGCGGGCCCGTTCCTGCGCTATGAAGTCCTGCAGGACGACTTCCTGCCGGTGATGAACCGCGAGCGCATCCGCCGCCCCGAATATTTCCAGATGGGGCTGCACGCGACCGTGCAGGTCGGCCGCAGCGTCGGCCTCTTCGGCGCCACCGACCAGCCGTGGCAGCTCTCGGGGACCCTGACCAAGGGTTTTCGCGTCGCGGGCCGCGAGCTCCTCACCGCGCTCAACGGCTCAACGCAGTACGGCGGCGCATTCGGCGATGTGCGCACCTACGGCGCTTCCGCGCGCTACTTCGTGCCCCAGGGCGGCCCGTACGTTCTCTATCTCGCGACTTCCGCCGATGTCGTGAAAAGCCCGAACGTCGCCGACGACCTGCTCCTGGGCGGCGACAACGGCCTGCGCGGCTACCCGCTTCGCTACCAGCGCGGCGCAAAGCGCATGCTCTTTACCGCCGAGCAGCGCTACTACACGGATTGGTATCCGCTGCGCCTTTTCCGCGTCGGCCTCGCCGCCTATGCCGACCTTGGCCGCGCTTGGGGCAGCACGCTCGCCAATCCGACCGGCAGCTGGCTCGCCGACGTCGGCATCGGACTTCGCTTCCTCAATGCACGCACCGCTTTCGGCAACGTCCTGCACGTCGATCTCGCCTTCCCGGTGCACAGGACCGACCCGGCGATCCGCTCGCGGCAGCTCCTGGTGATGACGGCTAAGACCTTCTAGAACCCGATTTCGTAAATCGCCTTAAGCACCCAGTGATCCGACGCTGCGGTTAAACCTCGCCCCAGACCGAGGTTCAGGTCCGACTTGCCGATTTTTCCGTCCCAGGCCAAGTACAGCATGCGACTTTGCTCGGCGCCGGTCTGCACGTAATACTCGAAGCCAAATGCACTGCCTGGAGATGACGCATAAGAAATTTTCGCCGCCGGCGTCGCGCTCGAGCCGCGCCGTTCTGCCCGGAGCGGGCGCTCGATTCCCGGATTGACGACCAAATGCCAGCGCTCGATGCGGTAACCAAGGATCGCGATGACCTCTGCGTTCCAGAAGCGCTCTTCTTCCAGCCGCCCTTCCCGCGCGAGCTCGACGTTCAGGCCCCAATATGCGCCGCGCTGGTCGTCGTGTGGGGCGACGTACTGCAGTTCGAGGCGATAGCCTTCACCGAGAGCGTGCTGCGAATCGAAGGCGAAGGGGACCTGCAGACTTAGCTCCAGGGCGGGCGCTACGCCATAGGAGTACTCCGGCATGATGCGCAGTGGGCCCGTCCCTGCCTTGTTGACGTGCGTTTCGAGCGTGTAGGCATGAAGGGCCGCGAGCTCATCGGTGAATACCTTGATCTCGTTCGGCGCGCAGTGCGCCGAACCGGCGGCCGCGGCGGCACATGCGGCTAATACGCGGGCGAAGCGGATTGCTCGAACAAGGGCGATGCGCAAAGCGCGCATCTTAGCCGCTAGTCGGCCGCGGCGGCCCCGCTCTGCGGCTTACGGGTTTCGCCGATCGCCGTCTGCCGCTCGGGCTCGTTCATACGGCCCCAGCGGTCGTGCCAGTGGCCCTCGAAGCAATGCATGAGCTCGTGGCCGAGCGTCACGAACGCCTGGGTGTCCATTTCGCTTTTTGGCGCCGGGGCGTAGATCGCACAAGTCCGGCTCTGCGCGCTGTCGCTCCATTTCGAGCAGCCGCGCAACCGAAAGAGCTCCTTGCGGCCGCTCAACTGGTTGCACGTTGCCTGGATGTCGTCGACGCGCTGCCACACCACGACGATCTGGTCCGGTGCCGGCTTTGGCGCGCTCGCGCACGCGCCGAGGAGCGCCACGGCCAGCGCGCCAACTATGCGGCGGTTCATGCGATGGATGGACACGCGCATGCGTTTAGCCCGGCCGATCGGTCCCTGGACAGAAGCGCCGCGCCAGCGCTGCCGCCGCGGCGCGATGGCCTTCGACCGTCCATGCGCCCGAGGGCCGGTAGTACGTGCTGCGCAAATCGGCGGTAAGCGAAAATACGGGCACTTGCAGTTGATGGCCGAGCGCCGTGAGGCGCCGGTCCGCGTAGCTCGCGTCGCCGCCCGCCTGGCGCGCCGGCGGCACCACGACCAGTTGCAGATCGGCGCCATTACGCCGCGCGTAGTCGTTGATGCGGGCGATGAGCGCCTCGGTGACGCGCCACGCCTCCTCGTGCAGCGCATCCGAAGGCGGGCCGAGCGGCCCTGGCGCGGCATGCGCGGGCGCGATGAACGTCTGCCGCGCGAGCTCCCGCACGAGCTGGAACGCGCGGATGTGATCGCCAATCTCGGCGGCGAGCCGATAACGCGTCTGCATGCCGCGCTCGAATTCCGGCAGGCTTGAGAACGAATCGTCGATGCGCGGCACAGCATGCGCATCCAGAAAATAAAACGGGCGCAGCTTGTTCGCCGCCAGCACGGACGAGTTGTCGATCACGTCGCCGGGCGCCACCTGCAACAGTACGAGATCCGGTGCGTAGCGCATCACCCGCGTCTGCAGCAGCACGAGCTCCTGGGCGGTGTTGTAGCCGGCGACGCCGAAGTTCAGTACCTCGACGAGCTTTCCCGGCCGGAAACCGCAATACTGCAGCTTCGATTCGAGCTGCGACCACCACGTGTCGCGCAGCGCGACGGGCGCCGCCTCGGAATATTCGTCGCCGAGGACCGCAATGCGATACACCGGGTCGGGCTTGTCGAGCGTGCGGTCGGCATCGCGAAAGCCGGCCGCATTGATGATGGCGTAGCCGCGGTCGCCGTCGTAGCTGCGCCAGCCGCGCTTGGTCGCGCGCAGGCTCCAGCCGAGCTGCGGGTCGAGTTGATACAGCTGGGGCGCGCTGTAGCCCGCGGCGCGCAATGCGAGCTCGAGGAGAAGCAGCGCGCCGAGCACGGCTGCGGCGCCGAGCGCGGTGCGCCTCACGGCTTGCGCGCCTTTACCGCGTATTGCGCGCCGATCCAGCGCCCGGCGTAATGATCGGAAGCGGCATCGAAATAGCGGCGAACCGCCACGGCGTTCGTAGCCGCGCGGTCGATCCAGTTTGAACTTGTGCTCATAGTTCTCGGCGCCCCATTACCACATCGAGTGACTGAAGTGCCTTACGCGAAAACCTACTGGACGAAGGATGCGAACGTCCGTCGAGCGTTGTAGTTCAATTGGATCAGCTTCGCTGGAATTGCTGAGCCGGATGGCGCAAGGCGGCTTCGGCATGCACGCCGTGGCGCTTTGATAGAAGGGCAGCATGACCGCCACCGCCCGATCGGCCGGCCGCGAGCGCACGTCTGCGTCCTGGCTCTCCCGTGTGCTGCTCGCCGAGATTCCCGCGGCGCGGCCCGCGTCGCGCCTCCAGTACCTTGATGCCGCACGCGGGCTTGCAATCGTCCTCGTGGTGATCGGCCACGTGGTCGCGCGCGAGCTGCCGCAGGGAAACGACTGGTACGGCTACCTGAAGGAAGTGATCTACCGCTTCCACATGCCGCTATTCATGGTGCTGACCGGCATGTCGTTCGCGCTCTCGCTGCCGCGCTTCTCGTCCTGGGTGCAGGTCGCGGCATTCTCCGCGAAGCGGGCCGAGCGGCTGCTGGTCGCATACATGGTGTTCGGCGCGCTGGTCCTGGCGGGCAAGCTCCTGGCCGTGCATTTCATGCACGTCGATAACCCCGCGCTCGGGGACCTCGGCGACGTGTCACGGCTGCTGCTGATGCCGGCCGCGAGCGTGGCCGGGTTCCTGTGGTTCATCTACGTGCTCTCGGTGTACCTGCTGACGGTCCCGGCGCTGTTCCAGCTGATCGGGCGCCGGCCGATGCTGCTGCTCGTCGCCGGCCTCGCGCTGAACCTGGCGCTGTGGCCCGAGCTCTTCATGCTGGACGAGGTCGTGTACTACCTCCCGTTCTTCGCGGGCGGCATGGCGCTGTGGATGTGGCGCGAGCACTGGGAGCGCGCCGGCGTGGTGGCGCTGTCGCTCAGCGCCGCGCTGTTCGTGGCGCTCGCTTTCACGCTCGCCGCGCCCAAGTGGCTCGTCGGCACGCTGTCCGTGCTGCCGGTGCTGTGGACGATGCGGCGGCTGCCGGCCGCGTGGCAGGACCGGCTCGCCTGGATCGGGCGCGCGAGCCTCACCATCTACCTTATCAACACCATCGCCATCGGCCTCGTCAAGGGGCTGCTGCTGCGCGTGCTGCCTTGGGATGGCGTGAACTTCCTGCTGTACTTCCCGGTGCTCACGCTCGCGGGCGTGGCGCTGCCGGTGCTGGTGAAGAGGGCCCTCGCGCCGCACTCGCAGCTCGTCGCCCGCTACCTGTAAATCCCCCGGCGCGCGAGTGTCGCGCGCGCGCGGATTACGGCGCTCTACCGCTACGTGTATCTCGAAAAGCCGCAGAGCGCCGCGGGCTCACCGGCCGCGCAGCCGTAGAGCTCCAGAGCGCGTCGTACGCCGCGAGCAGCTTCGGCACCTCGTGGCGCCACTCGAGCGCGTCGATCACGCGGCGGCGGCCATACTCGCCCATGATGCGGCGCCGTTGCGGATCGTCGAGCAGCTCGACGATCTTGGCCGCGAGATCGATCGGGTCGTTGCGGCGCGCGTAGAGCGAGGCCCGCTGCGCCGAGTAGCGGCCCTCGGCGAGATCGAACTGCACGATCGGCTTGCCGAGCGCCATGTATTCCATGATCTTGTTCATGGTCGAGATGTCGTTCATCTCGGTGGCGATGTCCGGGTTCACGCAGACGTCGGCGGTGTTCAGCATCGCGAGAAGCTCGTCGTCCGACACGCGCCCGGTGAAGGTGACGTAGTCGGCGACACCCAGCTCCGCGGCGAACGCCTTCATCTCGTCGAGCGAGGTGCCGCCGCCCACCAGCCCGAAATGCACGTCCGTGCGGCCCAGCTGGTGCACGATATGCGCCGCGGCCCGCAGGAGGTAGTCGATGCCTTCCTGCCGCCCCATGACGCCGACGTAGCCGACGAGGTACTTGCGGCCGCGCTTGAGCTCGGGCCGCGGCGGCTCGATTTTCATGCGCTCGAGGCTCGGCCCGCTTCTCACGACGAAGACGCGCTCGGGCGCCATGCCGCCGCGCTCGAGGGCGATGCGGCGATACGAATAGTTGGTGGCGATCGACACGTCGGCGGTGCGAAAGCTGAGCCGCTCGAGCCACACCATCAGCCGGTAGAAGAAGTCCCGGCGGCCGAACTTCGCCACATAAAGCTCGGGGTTGGCATCGTGGTGGTCGAAGACGAACTTCTTGCCGAAAAGCTTGTAGAAGGCGCCGATCAAGAAGAAGAGATCCGGCGGATTGCACGCGTGCACGACGTCGAAGCCGCGCGAGAAGGCGACGCGCAGCGACAGCACGAACGTCCAGAAAAGCGCCATGCCGTACTCGAGCAGATAGCCCAGCGCGCCCGCGCCCTCGAGGGGCAGGTCATAGCGCCAGATGTGAATGCCGTCGAGCGCCTCGAAGTGCCCCTCGCAGCCGCGGCCGGTGGGGCAGATGATCGAGACGACGTAACCCGCGTCGCGCAGCGCCGTGGCCTCCTGCCATACGCGGCGGTCGAACGGGCTCGGCAGGTTCTCCACCAGAATGAGCACACGCTGCATCGCCGCAGGATGCGGGAGAAACGTTGATCGCCATCCGGAGTGCGCTAGTCCGACAGGCGCAGTGCCGCAGCCGACGCTGGGCGGATGCCCAGCCTGGGTTACTTGATTGCGGCGAGCCGGAACGGGTCGTCCAGCACTCGGGCGAGCGGGTAGGGAATCCGCAGCCGGTTCACGTAGAACCGTAGCGTCGAGAAGCCCGCCTCGAGAAAGAGCGCGCGCAGCTCCGCGGCCGGCCCGTGCGAGACCGTGTAGTACACACCGCCATCCTTGAGCGCCCGGCAGATGCCGGCGAGCTGCGAGATGACCAGCGTGCGGCTGAAGGCGACATCGACCACGCCTTCCGGGACCGGAATGCGCACGCCGTCGTGTACCACGCGCACGAGGTTCGGCGGACCGCCGAGGCGGCCCATGATGTCCTCGGAGACATCGAGCGCATAGACGCGCTCGGCATAGCCGGCGGCACGGCGCGCGAGCGCGCAGTCACCGGCGCCGAGCTCCATGAACACGGCGTGCAGGTCGAGCTTGCGACGCAGGCTCTTCAGCTCGCGCTCGGCATCGCGCTCGCGGCGCGCGACGTCGTCGGCGCTGAAGCGAAGCCGGCCCGCAGTGACGCTGTGCCACCTGCTTGTTACCAGCATATGCCTTCGTAGATACCGGCAATGGTGCGCGAGTCGCAGACGCGCACGAAGTCGATGATCGTCTGGCCCTCGCCAATGCGTCGGGGTACGTCGGCGAACTCGGGCGCGCCGTTGCCGATGACGATGGTCTCGGCGTGCGCGAGCACGTCGTCGATCGTCGGCACCATCAGCCGCGAGATGTGCGGGATCTTGTTCAGGATGTAGTCGCGATTGGCGCCATGCAGGCAGGCGAGGCTTACGCTGCGGTCGTAGACCCGCAGATCGAAGCCCTTGCCGATCAGGCGCTCGGTCAGCTCTACCATCGGGCTCTCGCGCAGGTCATCGGTGCCCGCCTTGAACGAGAAGCCGAGGATGCCCACCTTCTTATTGGCTTTCTCGACCACCGCCTGCACGCCGCGCTCGATCTGCAGCTGGTTCGACGGCAGCACCGAGGCGAGGATCGGCAGGTGCACGTCGAGCGTCTTCGCCTTGTAGAGCAGCGCGCGCAGGTCCTTCGGCAGACACGAGCCGCCGAAGGCGAAGCCTGGCTTCAGGTAGCACGGCGAGAGGTTCAGCTTCTGGTCCTGGCAGAAGATCTCCATCACCCGGTGCGCATCCACTTCCAGTGCCTTGCACAGGCTGCCGATCTCGTTGGCGAAGCCGACTTTCAGCGCATGCCAGGCATTGTCGGCGTACTTGACCATCTCCGCGGTCTCGATGTCGGTGCGCACCAGCGGCGCCGGCAGCTTTGCGTAGAGGTTCGCGAGCACGTCGCCGGAGGCCTTGTTCACCTCGCCGATCACCGTCTTCGGCGGGTGATAGAAGTCGTGCACTGCCGTGCCTTCGCGCAGGAACTCCGGGTTGATGCAGACGCCGAACTCCTCGCCGGCGCGCTTGCCGGAATGCTTTTCCAGGAGCGGAATGACGACACCGCGCATGGTCCCGGGCAGCATGGTGCTGCGAAAGACAATCACCGGCGCGCCGGGATGAGAGGCGAGCGTCCTGCCGATCTGCTCGCAGACGCGCTTGATGTAGCGCAGGTCGATGCCGCCGTTCGCCTGGCTCGGCGTGCCGACGCACACGAACACGAGGTCGGTGTGGCGCACCGCGTCCTCGACGACGGTGGCCGCATGCAGCCGGCCTGCCTGCACCTGCTCGGCGATGATCTCGCCGAGATTCTTCTCGATGATCGGCGAGCGACCTTCGTTGATGAGATCGACCTTGGTTCGCTCCGGATCGACGCCGATGACTTCGTGGCCTTCCTTTGCCAGCAGGCCGGCGGATACCGCCCCGACGTATCCGAGCCCCAACACGCAGATTTTCATAGCGAGAAGGATGCGGGACTTTCTTTGAGCGGCGCACCGAAGCGGCTCGTACCTTCGTAGTCCGCGCGGATGTGACGCAGCAACACGACGATCCAGAGGTACTAGGTCGCGCCGCTCGCCTCACGCTGTGGCGTCGCGCGGGTCAATGGGCACGACGGCAGGTGCGCAGCACGCGGCTGCGTAGCAAAACGATAGTTCTCTAGGAGTCCTGCTTGCGTCCCGCGGCGTCAGTCGGCGAGGATGCGCCGGCAGTCCTGGGTGGCGGCGAGGAAGAAAGGCTCTTCGACGTACTCGGGGCTGAGAACGATGCCGATGCGCCGCGAGCAGCGCAGGCATTTGATGAAGGGACCGTCCCTGTCGTGCCGGATCGGCGGGCTGTCCGTGCTCGGCAGCCAGCGGCCCGTGCGCTCGTCCGGCTGCAACGAATAGAGCAGGTTCGTGCAGCACGGACACAGAAAAGATCGCGAAGTCGGATCTTTCATCTTGGGTGCAGGCGTTCCCCCCGGGGTTTGCGCACTGGCCGGCATCGTCGGGAAATTAGCACCGCGCGCCCCGGGCGCGGCATTTTCGATGTCAGCCTTTGCAAAGCGCCCTTGACGCAGCCCGGGCGCTGCACGCAGCCCTCGTCGGGCTGCAAGGCGCGATAACAATTGTCACGATGGGCCGAAACCCGGAGGATGCTCGGCCGCGCCATGAACGAAATCGGCAAAACCACCGAGTCGCTCGACGAAGAGCGTGCACATGTGCCCCTGCTCAAGCAATTGGGGCCGGGCTTCATCACCGGCGCCGCCGACGACGACCCGAGCGGCATCGCCACGTACTCGCAGGCCGGAGCACAGTACGGCTACGGGCTCGTGTGGTCGCTGCTCTTCACCACGCCGCTCATGATCGCAATCCAGGTGGTGAGCGCGCGCATCGGCCGCGTCACCGGGCACGGCCTCGCCGCCAACATCCGCGAGCGCTTTCCAGCGCCGGTCCTCTACACGATCGTCTCGCTACTTCTTGTCGCCAATACTTTCAACATCGCTGCGGACCTCGGTGCGATGGCCGACGCGCTGGTGCTGGTCGTCGGCGGCAACAGCACGATCTACATCGTCATGTTCGCGCTGATGTCGCTGACACTGCAGGTCTTCGTTCCGTTTCCCCGCTACGCGCCGCTCCTCAAGCTCCTCACCCTTGCTCTCTTCGCGTACGTCGCCACCGCGTTTCTCGTGCACACGCCACTCGCCGCGCTGCTCGCAACCCTGGCGCCACCGCTCGCGCGCGACAAGGACTATGTGTCCATGCTGGTCGCCGTGCTCGGCACGACCATCAGCCCCTATCTTTTTTTCTGGCAGGCCTCGCAGGAAGTGGAAGAGCAACGCGCGACGCCAGGGCATCAGCCGCTACGCCACGCGCCGGAGCAGGCGCGGCGGCATCTGCGCCGGATCAAGATCGACACGTATGTCGGCATGATCTTCTCGAACGGCGTCGCGCTCTGCATCATGCTCACCACCGCGGCGACGCTGCATGCCGCGGACATCACGCACATCGAGAGCGCCGCGCAGGCCGCCGAGGCGCTGCGCCCCCTCGCCGGCGAAGCGGCGTTCGCCCTGTTCGCCGCCGGCATCATCGGCACCGGGCTGCTGGCGGTGCCGATCCTCGCCGGCTCGGCGGCTTACGCCGTCGCCGAGACTTTCCGCTGGCCGACCGGGCTCGGCCTGTCGCTCGCCGAGGCGCGCGGCTTCTACTCGATCCTGATGGTCGCCACCGCGCTCGGCGCGCTGATCGACCTCTCAGGCATCGACTCGCTGAAGGCGCTTGTCTGGGCGGCGATCGTCAACGGCGTCGTTTCCGTGCCGATCATGGCGATCATGATGGTGCTGGTCGCCGACCGCCGCACGATGGACACGTTCGTCGCGAGCCGGCGGCTAAAACGCCTGGGATGGCTCGCCACCGCGGTCATGGCGCTCGCCGTGGCTGCCATGTTCGTCCTCATGTAGCTGGAGACCTAGCGCGTATACAGGTAAGCGGCGATGTCGCGCGCCTGCGCCTCATCGACGCCGACCGCCGGCATCGCGGTCTGCGCATCCATGGCGCGCGGATTGCGGATCCATTGCACGAGGTTGTCCGGCGTGTTGGCGAAGCGCCCGGCAAGATAGACCCGCCGCTTCAGCTTCTCGAGCGGCGGCGCGACGCTGGCATTGGCGCCGGGCACGCCTGAAATCCTGTGGCACGAGCCGCAACCGAAATGCTGGATCAGTTGCCGCCCCGCCCTCGGGTCGCCGCCGGTCGCCGGCTCCTGCTCCGGCAGCGAGCGCTCGCAGCCGGCGAGGAGCATGGCGACGATCAGGCCACGGAGCGCCGCAGCCATCGCGAGGCAATGAAGAGCGCAGCCGCGGGATAGGCGAGCCCCGCCGGCACCCACATGATGAGACCCGCAAGCTGCTGATCGTCGAGCGCGAAGCCCGCGTACCATGGCGCGCGCGCGAAGGCGAGCAGCGCCCCGAGCGCGCCGGTGTGCACCATGGTGCTGAAGAGCGAGATCAGCGCCGCGAGATCGGCGCGCGCGCCGACCGTCCACCAGAAGAGCAGCGCGCTCGCAAGGAAGCTCGCGTGCTGGGCGAAGTGCCAGGCTTCGGAGCCCATCGCCGCACCGAAGGCCGCCGGCAGGTGCCAGAGCCAGATCGCTGCCGCGTGCGCCGTCCACGCGAGGAGCGGGTCGCTGAAAGGACGCGGCATGCGCAGCGGCACAACGTGCGCGAAAGCCTGCAGCGGCCGACCAAGCACGAGGAGCGGCGCGGCGACCACCATCAGGAGCTCGTGCTGGATCATGTGCGCCCAGAGGAGCCGCTCGGCCGCGTCATGAAGCGGCGACAGGACGGCCAGCGCGAGCAGCGCAATGCCCGCGCTGAACGCCGCGGCGTGCCTGCGGGTAACCCCCCTGCCCCGTCCGGCGCGACGCCAAAGCCGGCGCACACCCGCGGCGTACCACAATGCGGCGAGCGCGATCAGCGCTACGGTGAATGCATGCATGGCGAGACGATGAAGAGCGCGAGCCACTGCACCAGGATGAGCGTCGAGAAGAAGGCGCCGCTCCAAGTCGAGACGAGCGGCAGGAACTCGCGCCGCGCCGCCTGCAGCGAGCCCCAGGCGCCGACCGTGCTTGCGACCGACAGCGCGAGGAACAGCAGCACCACCGCGTGCACCAGCCACGCGCTCGCGCGCTCGCAGGCGGGCGTGACCAGTGCATAGCCGAGGCTGATGCTCGCCAGCGCGAAGACTGGCGCGAGGATCAGCGCGGGCCAGGTGCGATTCACGACGTGAGGCGCGGCAGGAGATAGATCACCGCGTAGATCGGCAGCCAGCTCCAGACCACGAAGTACCAGTAGAGCGAGTTTTCCGACACGTCGACGCGGCGGCGGCCTTCGAGCGGACCTGGGGCAAAAAAGAGCGCCGCGAGCACGATCGTGTCGTAGACGTCGGTGACGAGGTGCGTGGTGTGCAGGCCGAGCAGCAGCCAGACGATCGAGCCGTAGGCATCGGTGTCCCAGCGGCAGTTGAGGGTGGTGAATTCGAGCGCGCGCACGGCGATGAGCACGATGCCGAAGAGCGCGCTGATCACGAGCCCGAGGCGCATCGCCGGCTCGTTGCCGTGCTCGGAGACGCGCTTCGTCCAATGGTTTGGATAGATGCTCGCCAGCAGCACGAGCAAGTTGAGGGTGCCCCAGCGCAGGTCTGGCGCCGCTGCCGCGAGCGGCCACTGGCTCGCCTGGCTCCAGAGGTAAAAGTACATCGCCACCGACAGCGCGAAGGCCGTTCCTTCGATGGCGATGAGGCCCATCAGCCCCCACCACATCAGGCTCGCGTGGCCGAACTTGTACGAGGGCAGCGCCGAGACGTCGAGCGAGCGATGGTTCACGGCCGCTTCTCCAGCGCCAGGTGCTCGAGCGTCTCGCCGCGCTTCGGCCAGAACCAGAGCGTCACCGCGATCGCCACCGGAACCGCGCCCCATACCACGGCCCAGGGCGTGAAGATGCTGCCGATGAAGAGCGCGGTGAGCATCACGGCGCTCACGAAAGGCCAGATCGAGGGCTGCGGGAAAACGAGCCGATGGCTCGGCATCGCGTCGAGCACCGTGGTGACGAGCGCCTCGCGCGTGCGCTCGGCGAGCCCCACCACCTGGGCCGGCTCCGCGGGCGGCTCGCCGATCGGCTCCCATAGTGGATCCCGGGCGCGCACCACTGGAGGCCGCTCGAAGTTGTACGCCGGCGGCGGTGACGCCGTCGCCCACTCGAGCGTGCCCGCGCCCCACGGGTTCTCGGCTGCGAGCATGCCGCCGCGCCGGCTCCGGGCCGCATTGACGATGAAGAGGAGCACGCTCGCGGCGATCATCACGGCGCCCAGCGTGGAGAGCAGATTGAGCGGGCCCCAGCCCATGTCATCGGCATAGGTGTACACGCGCCGCGGCATGCCCTGCAGGCCGAGGTGGTGCATCGGATAGAAGGCGACGTTGAAGCCGATGAAAAAGAGCCAGAACTGCCAGCGCCCGAGCCGCTCGCTCATCAGCCGACCGGTGAGCTTCGGGAACCAGTAGTACCAGGCGCCGAACAGCGGGAAGACCGCGCCGCCAATCAGCACGTAGTGCAGATGCGCGACGACGAAGTAGGTGTCGTGCAGCTGCAGATCGAGCGGCACGGAGGCCACCATGATGCCCGTCAGGCCGCCGAGCACCAGGATGAAGAAGAACGCGAGCGAGAACAGCATCGGCGTTCTCAGGTCCAGCCGCCCGCTCCACATCGTCGCGAGCCAGCAGAAGATCTGGATCGCCGTGGGGATGGCGATCATCATGCTTGCCGCGGTGAAGAAGCTCTTGCCGAGCTCGGGAATGTGGGTCGCGAACATGTGGTGCACCCACAGCCCGAACGAGAGGAACGCGGTGCTGGTGAGCGACAGCACGATCGCCGGGTAGCCGTATATCGGGCGACGCGAGAACGTCGGAATGATCGACGACATGAAGGCAAGCCCGGGGATAAAGATGAAGTACACCTCCGGATGGCCGAAGAACCAGAAGAGGTGCTGCCAGAGGAGCGCATCGCCGCCTTCGGCCGGGTTGTAGAAATGCGTGCTCACCAGGCGATCGAGGATGAGCGCGGTGCTCGCGAGCATCACTGCCGGCATGGCGAAGAGGATCATGAACGCGGTGACCAGCATCGCCCAGACGAAAAGCGGCAGGCGCGCGAGCGTCATGCCGGGCGCGCGCAGCTTGAACACCGTGGCGATCACCACGATGGCGGCGATGAGGCCCGAGAGCTCGGTGAAGGTGATCATCTGCGCCCAGACGTCGGCGCGCTTGCCGGGCGTGTACTGCGGACCGGCGAGCGGCACGTAGCTGAACCAGCCGGCATCCGGGCCGATGTCGAGGAGCAGCGCGATGAACAGGAACAGGCCGCCGAAGAGGTAGATCCAGTAGGCGAACGCGTTCATCCGGGGAAATGCGATGCTGCGCGCGCCGACCATCAGCGGCACGAGGTAGATCGCCATGCCCTGCATCACCGGCACCGCGAAGAGAAACATCATCGCGGTGCCGTGCGTCGTGAAGAGCTGGTTGTAGAGGTCGGGGCCGATGAGCGTGTTCTCGGGGCGGGCGAGCTGCAGCCGCATGAGGGCGGCGAGGATGCCGGCAGCGACAAAGAAGCCGAACGCGGTCACGAGGTAGCGCTTGCCGATCGTCTTGTGATCGATCGCGGCAAGCGTGCCGAAGAAGCCGCGCGCATCGCGCCACGTCTGGTCGAGCACGGGATTCATCTCAGGCCACCCAGGTATGCGAGCAGCGCCTGCAGATCGTCGGGATCGAGCGGATTCCCCGGCATGTTGACCCCCGGCTTGATGCTGTGCGGATCGAGGATCCAGCCGGCGAGATGGCCGATGGTGTTCGGCACCGCGCCCGCGGCGAGCGTCTCGCGGCTCGCGAAGTGGGTGAGATCGGGCGCCTTGCGCGCGTTCGCACTGGTGCCCTGGATGGCGTGGCACATGGCGCAGCGACCGTTGACGAAGATCTCGCGGCCGCGCTCCTGCTCCTCGCTCGCGGGTTGCAAGGCGGGCTTCCTCTCGGCGGCGGCCCACGCCTGGTACTGCTCGGGCGGATCGGCGAACACGAGGAGCGCCATCTTCGCGTGCTGCACGCCGCAGAACTCCGCGCACTGCCCGCGGTAGACGCCCGGCTTGTCGGCCTGCAGGGTGAGGGTCGCGTCGCGTCCCGGGATCAGATCCTTCTTGCCGCTCAGGTTCGGCACCCAGAAGCTGTGGATCACGTCATCCGCCTTCAGCTTGACGAGCACCGGCTTGCCGACGGGGATGTGCATTTCGTTTGCCGTGGTAAAGGTGCGCGATGGATCCGCGTCCTGGTAGCGCACCTCCCACCACCAGCGGTGCCCCGTGATCTCGATCTCGAGCGCCGGCGGGCCGAGGCTCGCGAGTCGCCGGTCCGTGGCGAAGCTCGCGACCGTGAGGAAGACGAGAAGCGCCGAGCACAGGGCGACCGCGGCCACAACGGCGAACGCCGCAGAGCGCTCCGGTCTTGCGAGCGACGAGAGATCCGGCGGCGTCGCCGGATTGCCGCGCGGCGAACGGATGAGCGCTAGCGCGAGCGCCACGAGCACCGCGGCGAAGACCACCGCGCAAATGACGACCGTCACCCACCACAGCGCCTCGATGTGCTGTGCCTGGGGTCCGGCCGGGGCGAGGATGTCCTGCGCGCGCATCAGTTCCGTCGGTCGCGCATGCTTTCCGGCTCGCTGGGGTAAAGGCTGTCATTGCGCCCGGGCGCCGCATCCTTTCGCACATACGCAGCGAGTGGCCACACTTGGTCCTTTGGCCGGCCTTCCGTGATGCTCATGTAAATCTGCCCGCGGTTATTGCCGTAGCGCCATTTGCCGTCCATCAGAGCCGGTCCCATGCCGCCGCCGGCATTCGCGTGGCAGCCGGCGCTTGAACGGCCGTTTGCCCTGCGACAGGGCGAAGGCGTTAAGCCGCTTTTACCATCAGAGGGGGTGAAAGGTCTTGGCACGCACGGCCGTCGCGGCGGCAGCGACACGTACGGCGAGCGGTTCTCTACCCGGGAAATGCGATGTTCCCTACGTCGGCAACCGCGGTGCGCGGGCATACCATCGCGCCATCAAGCGCCTCAAGGAGGTCCAAGATGAAACCACGCGCGACCAGATCCCGTCTGGAAGGCATCGAAGTATCGAATCCCGCGCCGCGCAGCGCGGAGCTCGAGCGGCTGATTGCCGAAGCGGCGTACTACCGCGCCGAGCGTCGCGGCTTTGCGCCGGGACAGGAAGTGGACGATTGGCTCGCCGCCGAAAAGGAAGTGATGGAGCGCGTCGCCGCCCCCGGTCCGAGCTAGCCAGTAAGACCAATCGCGCGCCACGGTATTTTGCTCTCGCAGGCCGCCGCGCGCGATAGACAGCCACGCGCGGCTGCCGCTTGCCGCTTAGGATCCGATCGCGATCTCGGTGCGAAGAATCGTCGGCGCCGCGAGCCGCGCGCGCCAGACGAGCGTGCTGGTCGGCTGACGGCGGTCGAAGCCGCGCGAAATCCAGCCGAAGACCGGCGCCAGGCTGCCGCGATAGAGCTCGGCGGCGCCCTCCGGTGGCAGGGCGAGGCGTAGCGTCACGTCGTCGCGCTCGACGAGATAGCCCCCGGCGAGCGCGTCAACGCGGCACGCTTCGGCGAAGTGCAAGATCAGCTCGACGTCGTGCCCCTCGGCCATGTCGAGCGAGTCTTCGATCACGAGGCGGCGCTTTCGCTTGTCGAGCTCGATCAGGCGCCGATGCTTCACCGGGTCGGCAAGCCGCGTGTAGCCCGCGTGCCAGCCCTCGAACGTGTCCTTCTCGGCCGACGAGAGCCACAGGCCGCAGCCGGCGCGGGCGTGCTTCATCCAGAGGAAGCTGCCGCCCTGCTCCGACTGGTCGAGGCCGTCGATGCGCACGGTGTTGTGCGCGCCGGTGCCCCGGAAGTATTCGCGCCAGCGCTCCTGCGTGTGGTAGGCGTAGGTGCCGGGATCGACGATCAGCTCGCGCCCGCCGACCGACAGCGTGAAGGAGAGCGCGTCGGCATGGCCGTGCGCGGCGATCGCGGTGTAGCCGAGCGGCCCTGCATCGACCACGGTGCGGATCTCCTTCGGCGTGTCGAAGTCGGCGCCGAGGATGAAGTAGCCGCCGTCGGGGAAGCTTTGCCGCACCGGCAGGCGCGTCGTCTCGGTCTCGAGCGCTTGGTACTGCTCGGCCGCGCCGCCGAGGAGCCAGCGCGCCTTGTCATCGAGCGTGCCCGCCTTGACCTTGAAGTCGCCGCGGCGAAAGAGCAAGGCGCCCAGGCCGAGCGCGGAGCGGAAGGGCGAATACTGCGGGTCCGGGTCCAGGCGCACGAGATAGCCGTCATCGGCATCGCCGAACATCGGCACGTTGCCCTCCGCGTCCATGATCGAGGCGATGAAGTCCATCATCGCTTCTAGACGCGACTCGTAGTCGGCGCTGAACCATTCGCCGTTCGCCTTGCCGGCGAGGAGCGAGAGCACCAGCATGTCGAGCACGAACTGCTGGTACCAGACCGCCTGCTCGCGGTTGACGCCATCGGGCGCGTTCTGCGCCAGCGCCTCGCGCTCGATGATCGCCTTCGCGTGCTTCCCCCACGCGCGCATCTCCGGCCAATGCGGCCAGGTGAGCGCGGCGATGAAGACGCCGGTCGCCTCGCCGATCAGGTGATTGTTGGCCGAGGAGTGCGCCGAGAACCAGTGACGCACGAAATGCGCGTGCTCGTACACCGAGCGCAGCCACCGGCCCTCGAATTCGCGGTCGGCGAGCGGCTGCACGAGCTGCCAGGCAATCGCCCAGTTGACGAGGCGAATCGCCGCCTCGAGGGCGCTCGACCAGTTCGGGCCGCGCGCGTACGGACAGGCGATGAACCAGCTGTCGAGCTGCTCGATGAGCGCATCGCGATACTCGCGCCGGCCCGAAAGCGCGTACGCCTGGGCGAGGGTCACGAGATGCAGGTGGCGGTTCGGTTCCCAGAGGTACTTGATGTCGCCGACCAGGTCCGGGTCGCGGTAGTCGAGCAGTTTCCCGAACTGCAAAGGCCCTTCGATGCCGGTCTTCGGATCGCGGTTCCAGCGCGGCGGCGTGCCGAGATCGAGCTCGGAGAGCGTAAAGACCGCGAGGCGGCCGGCGGCGATGCGCTGGGCGGCGGCGAAATACGGCGCCGCCGCGACGCCGGCGTCGCGCTGGACCCAGGGCTTGCCGGCGACCGAGAGATCGGGCGCCGGCACTGCCGGGGCGCGCAGGAGGCCCGAGCTCTCGGCGCGCGCCTGCATGAGCCGCAGCGCCCGGTGGGCGACTTCGACCGGCGTCATGCAGCGCAGGCGGTTCAGCCGCCAGCGCAACGTCCGCTTCAGCTTGGGCGGTACGTCCGGTGCCAGATTTCGAGGTTCAGTAGCGTCCACAGGGTCTGTTCGTGGTTTCTCTTGGTGGCGAGGTGCTCGTCGATCAGGCGGTCGAGCACCGCGCCGTCGTAGTAGGCGCGCGTGCGGCAGCCGGCGCCGCGCAGGTGATCGACGAGGAGCTCGCGCTGCTCGCCGCGCATCAGGTCGGCGAGCGGGATGCGAAAGCCCGCCTTCTTAGGCTTGACGCCGGCGAGCAGCTTTTCAGCGGCCTTGCGCAGGATCCACTTGGTCGAAAGGCCACGCACGCGCGCCGCGTCGGGCAGCGACGAGACGTATTCGGCGACGCGGTGGTCGAGGAACGGTGTGCGCAGCTCGAGCGCTGCGCTCGCGGTCATGCGGTCGGAGCGCTCGAGCAGATTGTCGGCGAGCCAGTTCACCTGCTCGTAGTAGAGGATGCGCCGCAGCGTGCTCGCGCTACCTTCCGCCGGTGCGGGCTCCTTCGGGTCCGCCACCGGGATGACGTAGAGCCCGTTTATGCGTTTCGGGCTGGGCGCGAGCGCGCGCAGCACCGTGTGGTGGCGATAGCCGCCGAGGATTTCGTCGCCGCCGTCACCCGAGAGCGCGACCTGCACCGTGCGCGCCGCCTCGCGCGCGAGGAGATGCAGCGCCACGTCCGCCGGCCGGCAAAACGGCGCATCGCGCCGCGCCACCAGTGCCGGCAGCTCGGCGAGCACGTCGCGCCGCTGCAGAACCACTTCGTGGTGCGAGGTGCCCAGATGCTGGGCGATGCGGGCGGCGGCGGGGAGCTCGCTTTTCTTGTCGTCGGCAAAGCCGGCGGCGAAAGTGACGACGGCGTCGCTCGCGCGCTTCATCAGCGCGACGATCGCCGCCGAGTCATAGCCGCCGGAGAGGAGCGCGCCGACCGCGCGCGCGCTCGCCATGTTCAGGCGCACCGCCTCGTCCAGCCGCTCGATGAAGCCCTCGACCGGCTCGGCGCCGGACCGCGGCATGCCGCTCGCCTCCCCGTCAGGCGGCGACCAGTAGCGCGTCTCGCGCAGGTGGCCGAACTGCCAGAGCGCGTAAGTTCCCGGCGCGAGCTTCCTCACGCCACTCACGAGCGTACGCGGGCCGCTCACATAGCGCTGGCGCAGATAATCGCCGACCGCTTCCATGTCGACGTCGCTCCTCACGCCCGGCGCGCGCAGGAGCGCCTTTATTTCCGAGGCGAAATAGAGCACGCCGCCGGATTGGTAGAGGTGCAGCGGCTTCTGGCCGAAGCGGTCGCGCGCGAGCATCAGGCGCTCCTTTCGCGAGTCCCACAGCGCGAAGGCGAAGGCGCCGCGCAGGTGCTTGACCAATTCCTTGTCCCAGTGCTGATAGGCGCGCACCAGGAGCTCGACGTCGGTCTTCTCCTTGAAGGCGTAGCCGCGCTTCGCGAGCTCGGCGCGCAGCTCCGCCGCGTTGACGATCGGCCCGTCGAGCGCCGCCGAGAGGCCGAGCTCCGCCGACGAGAGGCCGGCCGCCATCACGACCGAGCGGCGCGGCTGGCGATCGATCACCGCGCACACGCTCTCGGTCTCGCCGGTGCGATGTGCGAGCGCTTCCACCATGGTCGCGAGCGCGCGCGCATCGAGCGGCGCGCCCGAGCTCGCCCAGCCGGCTAGGCCGCACATGCGACGCTCTGCTCGTGCAACACGGGGCTTTTGAACTGGCGGTGCCAGATCTCGAGGGTGAGCAGCGTCCAGAGGAGCTTGTCGTGCGTCTGCACGCGGCTCGTGTGCTCGTCCAGCACGCGGTCGAGCACCGCGGTGTTGTAGTAGCTGCGCGTGAGCGAATCGGCCGAGCGCAGGTGATCCAAGAGATAGTCGCGCAGGCCGCCGGCGAACCACTCGTCCATCGGCACGCGAAAGCCGACCTTGCGGCGCCTGAGGATGCTGCGCGGCAGAATCGAGCGCGCCGCTTCGCGCAGCACGCGCTTGGTGCGCAGGTCGTCCACGCGCCACTGGTCGGGCAGCGTCGAGACGAACTCGACCAGCTTGTGGTCGAGGAAGGGCACCCGCCCCTCGATCGACGCGGCCATGGTCATGCGGTCGCCGCGCTCGAGCAGGTTGTCGGGCAGCCAGCTTGTCTGGTCGAAGTAAAGGACGCGGCGCAGCGCGCTCGTGTCCGGATGGGCGTCGAACGGCGGCAGGTCCTCGCGCATCTCGCGCCCGTGCACGCGCAGGCGCGAGAGGCGTCGGCGCTCCGCAAAATCCACGGCGCCGAACCAGCGGATGTAACGCTCGCGCCAGTCCTCGCAGTTAAGGCTCGCGACCGCGATCTTCATGTTGCGGTAATGGAATGGCAGCTCCTGCACCAGCGGCGCGAGCAGATCGCGGCGAAGGCGCCCCGGCACGCTCCAGTACATCCAGGCGAGGCATTCGGCGATGTGCTTGCGGTAGCCGCCGAGGATTTCATCGGAGCCCTCGCCGGTGAGCACCATCTTGACGCTGCGCGAGGCCTGGCGCGCGAGGAGATAAATCGCGACGTCCGAGGGCTCCGAGACCGGCGCGTCGCGATAGGCGACAAGCTGGGGCAGGTAATCGATGAACTCCTGGGGCGTCACCGTCATCGGCTGGTGATCGGTGCCGAACTCGCGCGCCACCAGCGCCGCGTGCTCGAGCTCGTTGTACTTGTCGCCCGCGAAGCCGACCGAGAAGGTTTTCACCTTCGAGCAGTAGCGCGTCATCAGCGCAACGATCACGCTCGAATCGAGGCCGCCGGAGAGGAACGCGCCGAAGGGCACGTCGCTCACCATCTGCAGCTTCACCGCCTCCGACAGGCGGCCGAGGAAGGCGTCCTGCGTCTCCCGCGCGGACAGGTTGCCGCTCGTGCGGCTGCGCGGGAACTTGTCGGGTGGCGTCCAATAACGCATCTCCTGCAGCTGGCCGCGCTGCCAGGTCGCGGCGGTTGCCGGCGGCAGCTTGCGGATCGCCTCGAACAGCGTATTCGGCCCCGGCACGTAGCGGTACGCGAGGTAGTCCCAGACGGAGGCGAGGTCGACCTGGCGCGACATGTGCGGCAGTTTCAGGAGCGCCTTCATCTCGGAGGCGAAGTACAGGCCGCCGTTCGCCTCGTGCACGTAGAGCGGCTTCTCGCCGAAGCGGTCGCGGGCGAGGAACAGGCGCTCGTTATGCGCATCCCAGACGGCAAAGGCGAACTGGCCGCGCAGGTGATTCACGCACTGCGGGCCCCAGTGCTGATAAGCGCGTAGCAGCACTTCCGTATCGGAATCGCGCCGGAACGTGTAGCCGCGCAGCTCGAGCTCGCTGCGTAGCTCGCGGAAGTTGTAGATCTCGCCGTTGAAGGTGAGCGCGAGCCCCGCCGGGTCGTCGCACATCGGCTGGTGCGCGCCGTCCGGGTCGATGATCGCGAGGCGCCGGTGGCCAAGCACGACGCGGTAGTCGCCGCGCGCGGCGAGGTAGGAGACGCTGCCAGCGCCGTCGGGTCCGCGGTGGGCGAGCGCCGAGAGCATCGGCACGAGCACCCGCTCGTCGGGGCTCGAGCGCGTCGGTGCGATCCATCCGGCGATGCCGCACATGGCTCGTGTGCCTCCTAGGTCGCCGGCCGGGGCGTGCGCATTGCGCACAGGTCCCAGTAGAGCTGCGAGAAATCGCGCGCCACGCGCTCGAGCGAATAGCCGGCGGCGATGCGCGCGCGGCACGCCGCGCTCATGCGCGCAAGCAGCGCGCGGTCGGCGGCGAGGAGCGCCACCGCCTGCGCAATCGCTTCGGCATCGCGCGGCGCGACGAGCAGGCCGTGCTCGCGCTCAGTCACCACGTCGGGAATGGCGCCGACCGGCGTGACGACCGGCACGACGCCCGCGGCCATCGCTTCGAGCAGCGAATAGGGCAGCCCCTCGGCATAGCTTGGCAGCAGGAAGACATCGGCCTGCGAGAGGAGCTGCGCCTTGTGCGCGCCCCAGGCGGGGCCGACGAACGCCACCTCGCGCGTAAGGCCGGCGTCGCGCACGTGCTGTCGCAGCCGCGCCTCCTCGGAGCCGCTGCCGGCGAGGACCAGTCGCGCCGCGACGCCGCGCAGGCGCGCGATGCGCAGCGCCTCGATCGTCTCGGTGAGCCCCTTGGCGGGCGCGAGACGGCCGATATAGATGAGCCGCAGCGGCTGCGCCGGCTCCGGGGCGGCGCGGTTGTAGAGCGTGTAGGGTGCGCAGTCGATGCCGTTCGGGACGACGTCGACCGCGTGGCCGGCAAGGCGCTTGCGAAACACCTCGAGCTGCTCGCGCGAGAGGACCACGACCGCATCGGCGAGCCGCAGGCTCGCGCGCACGAACGCGGCGAAGAGGCCGCGCGGCGCGAACTCCTCCAGCCGGCCGCCGTGCACCTGGTAGAGAACGCGCGCGCCGCAGAGCCTCGCGATCACGAGGTAGGCGAGGTCGCGCCAGTAGGCCTTGGCGTTGAGCGAGCTATTGATGTGTACGAGCTGGGCGTCGCTCTTCACGATCGTCGCCGCCAGGGTGAACGGGCTCAGCGCGAGACGCGCGAGCTTGCCGATGGCGCTCTCGGCCCGACCCTCGCTACCGACCTGGAAATGCACGAGGTCGAAGCGGGTCACGAGGCGCGAGCCCATCAGGCCGTTGAGATGCGTGGTAACCCCGCTGATCGCTTCGCGGCTCGGCCCGAGGAGCAGGACCACCGGGCGCTTCATGCGGCCTTGCGCAGCCGTACCTCGGCGCGCGGCGCGTGCTCGAGACCGTCGACGCCGAGCGACTCGTACATCTCTTCGAGAATTGCGAGCGAGCGCTCGGGCGCGAAGCGCAGCCGCGCCGTCTCGCGCGCCGCGGCGCCAAGACGCGCGGCGAGCGCCGGCTCGACCAGCACGCGCGTCAACGCGCGCTCGAGGCTTACGGTGTCGCCCGCGGCGACGAGCAGACCGCTCACGCGATCGACCACGACTTCGGGAATGCCGCCGACGGGTGTTGCGACGACCGGCACACCAGCGCTCATCGCCTCGAGCAGGCTCACCGGCAGCGCTTCCTCGTACGAGGGCAGCGCGAAGACCGCCGCGTGCTCGAGAAGCGCGCGCTTGCCGCAGGGACCGACCCAGCCGGTGAACTTTACCGCCTCGGCGATGCCGAGCTTTTCGGCGTAGCGCGCAACCCCGATGCGGTCCCCGTCCCCGGCGCAGGCGAGCCGGACATCGGGCAGCGTCGCGCGCACGCCCGCCAGGGCGTCAAGAAGATCGTAGATGCCCTTCGCGGGCTCGAGGCGGCCGAGGAACAGCACGAGGTTCGGTTTCGTCGCGGGCTCGGGCAGCGTGACCGCCACGGGCGGTGGGACGACGACGACATCGGCGCTGCGCGCCACGCTATTCACCCAGGTGCGCATTGCCTCGCACGGCACGGCGACGAGCGCCGCGCGCTCGACAAACCAGCGGATGCGCGCATCGAACCCGGCGCCATGCAGGTGCAGGAGGATCGGACAGCCGGCGGCATGCGCCGCACCCATGAACGCGGCCTCGCGCCAGAAGCCGGCGCCCGCCGACACATGCACATGCACCACCATGCGCCGCTCGCGGGCGAGCAGCGCCGTGAAGTCGCGAGCCGCTCTGGCGGCGAGCGCGACGGTGCGCGTCGGCGCGCCGTCGCCGTGCGTGGCGAGGTAGGTGACCGGCCAGCGCTTGAGCAGGCCGTGCGTGCGATAGGCCTCGACCACCGCGGCGATCGCGCCGCGGGTCTCGGGCGCCGCGCCGAGCATGACGATGCGGGAATAGGGGCGCGTGGCCATGATCTAGAATCGCCGCCGGCGTGCGAATGCGTCCACCACCGTGAGATCGCCCGCCCGGTTCATGGTGTGCAGGCCGAAAAGGCCGCTTGCGCGCGGCGGCAGCAGCCGCTCGATCTGGCGCTCGGCGTAGTCCTCGGGCGTGAGCTTCAGCACGCGGTGAATGGCGAGGCCGGCGCCGTAGCGCGGCACGCACACCTGCGCCGGCCGGTAGAGCACGCCGTTCCTCGTGAAGAGCGCGCCCGCGGGCCGCGAAGAGCGGGCGTCGGACTTGACCGGGTTCTTGGCGTGCGGCTTCCACTCGCCGGTCAGCCGCTCGGCGTGGAAGATGTGCAGCTCGTCGTCGAACATGCGGCTCTCGCCGGCGGCGGAGTTCGCGAACATCCACCAGCGCTCGCCGACGCGGTGCAGGGTAGCGTCGACCAGGCGCACGTCGTCGAGCAGCACATGCTCGCGCTTCCACTGCAGCGGGAAGTCGACGCAGCGGTAGAGCTCGACGCGGCGGTTCTTCGCGCTTTCCGGCAGCATGTAGAGCTGGCCGTCGTGCTCGAAGAGATACGGATACGACAGGTGGTGGTCGGCTTCGAGCACGCGGCTCGGCGCCGACATGCGGCCGGCGCGATCGAGCTCGAGCATCGAGATGTGCGCCTTGCCGCTCGCGTAAGGCAGCTCCTCGAAGAAGATGTAGTAGCGGCCGCTCCTCTCGACGACGAAGGGATCGGCCCAGTCGCGGTCCTTGGGCGGCATGATGCGCGTGAAGCCCTCGAGGGTCGGCGCGAGCGCGCCGCCGAAGCGGTAGGCGAGGAACCACTGCTCGATGTTGAGCGCGCGCTCGACGCCGCGGTGCGCGATGCGCGCGACGATGCGCGACAGGTCGAGGAGCCCGGGCGTGCGCGGCGCCGCGGCCGGCTCCTTCACCTCGCGCAGGCGGGCGAGCCAGCCTTCGCCCGAGCGGTGCAGGTCGCGCACCGCACGATAGGCGAACTCGGCCGTCTTCCTCAGCAGCTGGTCGCGGTTGCGCGCCACCGAGAACGGATAGGTTCGCGACCACGACTGGTAGGCCATGCGCGCCGGCCGGTCGGCGGCGAGGCGCACCTTGAGGCCCGAGGCGCTGAGTGGCTCGGCACGCGCCACTTCCGGCAGGCCGGCGAGCGCCTCGCCCTGCGCGCCGTCGCCGCCGAAGCAGAAGCGCCAGATGCCATAGCGCGCCTTGCCCTCGAGGCGCGCGTCCTCCACCGCGCCGAGCGCAAAGGCGATGTCGAGCTCGGCACCGGGCGAACCCTGCGGCAAGTGCTCGCCGAGCGTCACCGGCTCGGTCGGCGCGGCGCCGAACAAGCGCCGGTCAAGCGCGCCATAGAGCTTCCACGGCAGTGTCGGCGCGCTCGGCAGCGCGTGGCCGGCGTCGATCAGGCGCACGTCGGCGAAGTCGGAGGCGGCAAGCTTGGCGAGCGCCTCGACCGCCCAGCGCGGCTGCAACGGGCTGTCGGCATAGACGCCGACGCGCAGTTTTTTTGACTGCGGGCTCGCCGCCAGGGCGAGCGCGTTGTGGTTGGCTAGAGCCGCCACACGCGCAACCCTTCTTTACGCAAGCTGGCCGCGTCGAGCACCGACTTCACGTCGATGATGCAGCCCTCGCGCACCACCTTGCGCAGATACGCTTCGTGCGGCAGCTCGAGGTAGCGCCTGTGCGGTACGGCCAGGATCAGCGCGTCGGCCGCCGGCAGCGACTGCCACTCGGCAAGCCGCACGCCGTATTCGTGCAGCGCATCGTCGGGGCTCGCATGCGGGTCGTGCACGAACGTCTCGACGCCGAACTCGTGCAGCTCACGGATGATGTCGATCACCTTCGAGTTGCGGATGTCGGGCACGTCCTCCTTGAACGTGAGGCCCAGCACGTTGACCCGCGCGCCCTTGATGTTGCGGCCGGCGTGGATCATCTGCTGCACGGCCTTCCTCGCGATGTGGCTGCCCATGGTGTCGTTGATGCGCCGTCCGGCGAGGATCACCTCCGGGTGGTAGCCCATCAGCTCGGCCTTGTGCGTGAGGTAGTAAGGGTCGACGCCGATGCAGTGGCCGCCGACCAGGCCCGGCTTGAACGGCAGGAAGTTCCACTTGGTGCCCGCGGCCTTCAGCACCTCCATCGTGTCGAGGCCCATCCGCTCGAAGATGATGGCGAGCTCGTTGACGAAGGCGATGTTCAAGTCACGCTGCGTGTTCTCGATCACCTTCGCCGCCTCGGCGACGCGGATCGAGGAAGCCTTGTAGACGCCCGCCTTCACCACCGAGGCATAGAGCTCGGCCACCTTTTCCAGCGTCTCGGCGTCGTCGCCAGACACGATTTTCAGTATCCGCGTGAACGTATGCTCCCTATCCCCTGGGTTGATGCGCTCGGGCGAATAGCCGACGTGGAAGTCCTGCTTCCAGCGCATGCCGGAAGCCCGCTCGAGAATCGGCACGCACACCTCTTCGGTGGCGCCGGGATAGACGGTCGACTCGTAGACGACGATCGCGCCGCGCTTCATGTAGCGGCCGACGGTCTCGCTCGCCGACTCGAGCGGCGAGAGGTCGGGCTGGCGCGCGGCGTTGATCGGCGTCGGCACGGCGACGATGATGAAGTCCGCCTCGCCGATCTCGCCCGGATGCGAGGTGGCGCGCAACTCGCGCGCCGCGAGCAGATCGGCGGTCGACACTTCGCCGGTGGCGTCGACGTGGTGGCGCAGGTTCTCGATTCTTTTCTTCGACAGGTCGTAGCCGATGGTCGGGCGCTCCCGGCCGAACGCCACGGCGACCGGCAGGCCGACGTAGCCCAGGCCCACCACGGCGACGCTCGCGAGCTTCGGCTCGGCAGCTTTTACGGGAGCGACAACCGCGCTTTCCAGAACTTCAGCCATGCGCCACCTTTCTTTCGTCCGACACCCGCGCGAGATTGTCCGCGTACCAGGCGATCGTCTGCTCTAGGCCGGCCATGATCCGAACTGCCGGGCGGAAGCCGAGCAGCCGCTCGGCCTTCGAGATGTCGGCGCGTGAGAACTGCACGTCGCCGTTGCGCGGCTCGCGATGCACCGCGCGCACGCCCTTCGCATGCGGCAAGCGGCTCGCCACGCCGTCGCGGATCATGGCGTAGAGCCGGACGAGCGTGGTCTGGTCGCCGAGCGCGATGTTGTACGCCTGGCCGAGCGCCATCGGCTCTTCGACCGTCGCGGCGAGGAGATTCGCCTGTACCACGTTCTCGATGTAGCAGAAGTCGCGCGCGGCGCTGCCATCGCCATTGATGTATGGGGTCTGGCCGCGCAGCAAGGCGCCGATCCACGCCGGGATCACCGAGGCGTAGGCGCCGTTCGGGTCCTGGCGCGGGCCGAAGACATTGAAGTAGCGAAGGCCAATGCTCTTGTAGCCGTAGCAGACATCGAACACATCGGCATAGAGCTCGTTCACCTGCTTGGTGAGCCCATAGGGCGACATGGCGCGTCCGGTGATCGCCTCGACTTTCGGCAGCGCCGGATGGTCGCCGTAGACGGCGCTCGAGCTCGCGTAGACGAAGCGGCCGACGCCCGCGTCGCGCGCCGCGACCAGCATGTTCAGGAAACCGGCAACGTTGGCGGCGGTGCTGGCGATCGGATCGTCGATCGAGCGCGGCACGCTGCCGAGCGCGGCCTGGTGCAGCACCACGTCGACGTGCGTGCAGGCGAGCGCACAGGTGGCCGGATCGCGGATGTCGCCCTCGATGAAGCGGAAGTTGGCCCAGCGCGGCTCGCCCACCGCGGCGCGCACGTGGTGCAGATTTTCGGGCTTGCCGGTGGCGAAGTTGTCGAGGCCGACGACCCTCTCGTCGAGCGCGAGCAGGCGCTCGGCGAGATGCGAGCCGATGAAGCCGGCGGCGCCGGTCACGAGCCAGGTGCGGCCGCCGCCTTTACGCCCACTTCTAATGCGCTGTAGCGCGGTTTCGTAGCTGTGCACGTTTGCTCCTCGCTGTCGCAAGCTCGGCCAGCACCTGCTCGTAGCGCTCGACCATCGAGCGCTCCGAGAAGCGCGCCGCCACGGTGGCGCGCGCGTTCTCGCCGAAGCGAGTGCGTGCCACGGGATCGGCGAGCTGCGCGAGCCGCTCGGCTAGGGTAGCGGTGTCGCCCACGGGGAACAGCCATCCGTCGTGGCCCGAGTGGATCATCTCGGCGGCACCGCCGACGTCCGGATGCACCACCGCTCGGCCGAGCGCCATCGCCTCGATCGCGGCGAGCGAAAAAGCCTCGGTGAAGCTGGTCAGCGTCACGACGTCGCACGCCGAGAGAAACGGGCGCACGTCCTCCTGGAAACCGGAGACGACGAAGCGGTCGGCGACGCCGAGCGCCCTCGCCCGCGCCTCGACGCGCGCGCGTTCCGGCCCGTCGCCGATGAAAAGTGCGCGCGCCGGCAAGCCCATCGCGCGCAGGCGAGCGACGGCCTCGATCAGTTGCGCCGGGTTCTTCTCCGGCCGCAGCACCGCCGAGAGGCCGATCACGTAGTCCGAGGGCGCGAAGCCGAGCGCGCGGCGCAGCGCCGTGGCATCGACCGGTTGCCAGTGATCGAGGTCGACTCCGTTGTAGATCACGTCGTTTCGCCGCCCGAAGACGCCGCGCGCGAGCCAATGGCGCTTCTGGCGCTCGCACACGAACGCGGTGCAGGCCGAGCGCCAGAAGAGCGGCCGGTAGGCCGCCATTTGCAGCTGCTCCTTCAGCGTGCGCATATAGGTCGAGTGCAGCGTCACCATCAGCGGCGCACCCGGATTCGCAAGCGACGCGTACATGAGCGCGTAGGCATTGACCGCGAGCAGCACCTGCGGCTCGAGGCGCTCGAGGAGCGCATGCAGGTGCGAGAGCGCGCCGACGTCGAAATAGCGCTTCGCGTGCAGGCAGCGCACGGTCGATGACGAGGGCAGATGCAGGCGGCCGAGCTGCGACGGGTCGTTCTTGACGTAGATCACGTGGCAGTCGTGCCCGCGCTCGGCGAGGCGGTTGGTGAGCGTGATCGCTTGGCGCTCGGCGCCACCGTGCACCAGGGACCCGGTGACGATCGCGAGCCTCACGAGGGCCGCCTGACGTTGGCTGGCGCGTAAATGAGCGCCATGACGATGAAGCCGATGCCAAGGCGCACGATGAGCGGGCTCTGCGCGAAGAGCAGATGCACCGCAAGCCAGGCCGCCGCGGCGGCAACCGCGGTCCATGCGACGTAGCGCACGAGCTCGCGCCAGCGCTGCTGCGCGCGTACCGGCACGCCGGAGATGGCGGCGATGCGGCGAAGGTTGATCAGCCGGTCGACATAGAGGGCGCTCACGCTGCCGGCGGCCGCACCGGCGAGGCCCAGGTACACGCCGCCCAGCCACGAAAGCGGCACCGACGCCGCCAGCACCACGATGTTGATGCCGAGGGTGAACATGCCCTGGCGCAGGAGCTGCATCACGGTCGAGAGCTCGACGATGAGCGCCGCGAGGCCGAGAATGTAGACGCGCATCACGGTCGCCGCGTCGACGTAGGCCGAGGTGTAGATGAGGCTCACGATGTCGGCGGCGAAGGCGAAGACGAAGCCGAGCATCGGGAAAAGCAGCATTCCGACCATGGCGTTCGCGCGCGCGTTCATCTCCATCATGGCTCCGAGCTCGCCCGCCGCCTCGAACCGGCTCATGCTCGGCATGAAAGCCTCTATGGCCGAGGTGCGGAAGAGGTTTACGAGCTGGCCGAGGATCGCGGCGATCGAGAACGAGGCGAAGCTGTGCAGCGTGAAGAGCGTCGCCGCCACCCACTGATCGGCCTGCGTGCGCAGCACGTAGCAGGCGCTCGAGAGGCCGAAGGGCGCGGTGTAGCGCAGCTGTTCGGCAAAGACCGGCGCCTTGAACCACGGCCGGCTCCAGCCATGGAAGCGGCCGATATAGGCGAGCAGCAGCCCGAGCTTGAGCACCACCGTGGCGAGCAGGAGCGACAGGATGATGCCCATGTCGCCCGTCAGCCAGGCGCCGCCCGCGGCGAGCGCCGCCCGTACGAGCGCGAGCGAGATGTTGGCGTACGCCTGCAGCGGTATGCGCTCCTCGATGGTGGGCAGGAAGTCGAGTAGGCATGAGGTGACCCACAGGGCGACGAACGCCGGCACGAGCGCGCCGTACTTGGCGAGCGGCGCGAGCGTCGCCGGCATCCACGGATTGAGCGGGCTGACGATGAACGCGGAAACGAGGCCGGTGCAGGCGAGGAAGGCAACCGTCTGATGGATGTAGAGCCGGCGCCGTGGCGCGTCCGAGCGCGGCAGGAAGTAGTAGAGCGCCCCCGGCATGCTGAGCGGCGCGAGCGCCATGACCGTGCCGACCGCGAGCCAGAAGAGCCGGTACTCGCCGAAGGTATGCGCGTCGAGGCAGCGCACCAGCACCACCGGCAGGAGGAACTGCAGCAGGTTGTCGAACGCCCTGACCGCGCCCAACGAGAAGGCGCGCCGCGCGAGCCCCTGTGCGGCGATCGCTTTCGCTACGGCGCTCATTTTTCCGGGTTCAGTTCGTCGAAGAGCGGCGCGTAGCGCGCGAGCACTTCGCAGTCCGAATGATTGCGCTCGAAGTACGCCAGGCAATCGTGGCTCGCCTGACTCCAGAGGGCACTGTCGGACAAAAGCGTTTCCACGCGCGCGGTGCCCTGCCCGACGTCGGTGAAGACCGTGTTGACCGGGGCGCCGACGTCGACCGTGGCCACCGTCGGCACGCCGCGCGCCCAGGCCTGCAGGAAGACGTTGGGCATGCCCTCGTACACCGAGGTCAGCACGAGGAGGCGCGCGCGGTCGAACCAGCGCTCGACTTCGCCGAGCGGCAGGAAGCCGGTGAATTCGACATTCGGCAGCTCGGCCGCGCGCGCGCGCACTTCGTCGAAGTAGCCGGGCTTCAGGCGCTCGCCGCCGATGCTCGGGCCGCCGATCATGACGAAGCGCCGATGCGGCAGCCGCTCGGCGATGTCGAGCAGCATGTGCGGGCGCTTGTAGCCGTGGATCGTACCCACCCACAGGACGCGGTCGTGCTCGAGGCGCGCGCGCACCGCGTGCTCGGGTGGCACGTAGCAGCTCGGGATGACGAGCGCCTCGCGCTCGTAGTGGCGGCGGCAGCTCTCGAGCTGGAAGGCGTTCTGCGCGACGATGCGGTCGACGCGCGCGACGCCGTGCCGGTAGAGCCACTTGTCGCGCGCGTGCAGGATCTGCTCCTGGCCGAGCTCGAAGTCGCGGTCGGAGGCGCCGGCATAGATCGAGCGCTTGCCGTGCCGGCGGCAAAACTCGGCCACCACGGCGGTCCACATGGCGCTCGAACGCTGGTAGTACACGTCCGCGTTCACTTGCCGCAGCACGCGCCACATCGTCGTCAGCCGCGGGTGCAGGAAGCGCAGCACCGGGATGCCGGCGCCCTCGCGAAACGTCTTATAGACGGTGATGCCGTCAACCACGGTGGGACTGGGCTGGCCGTAGTCGAAGCTGATCATCGACACCGGGTAGCCCGCCTGGGCGAAGAGCCGCGCGAGGATGCACTGCTGCACCTCGGCGCCGCCCACCACCTGGATGTTCGGATCACCGGACAGCACCGGCCAGGCGTAGGGCGCGACGAAGCAGATGTGTGGCTTCGCGCGCGCGGCCGCGGCCGGTCGGCTCCGACCCTGCGCGGGCGCGCGGGCCTCTCGCAGGGTAACGCTCGCCATCGTCAGGTCGTGGACGTCCCCGGCCGCCGCGCGAGCTGGCCGTACATCATGCCGACACCGATCCACAGGAAGGCGAATTCAGCCGTGGGCCGCAGGCTCGAACCGGAGAAGCCGGTCACGATGAAGCAGAGGAGCGCCGCCACCATCCCCTGGTAGAACCCGCGCATCGTCGGGCTCAGATAGGCGTTGCTGCCGAGATCGCGCGCGCAGCGGTACACGTGCCAGTAAAAGGCAAGGAGAAGCGCCAGCCCGACGAGCCCCATGTCGAGGATCGCCTGCATATAAGCGTTGTGCGGATGCGTCGCGATGGCCATCTGGTCGGCCCACATCGCGTTCGACCACATCATCGAGTCGAGGCCGTTGCCCCAGATCGGGCTCTTGAAGAGCTCGGGGAAGAGCGGGATCCAGATGTCGTTCATGCGCCCGGCGCTGAACTCGTTCACGTCGGCGCCGCCCACGAGGCCGAGGCTCATGCGGCTCACCACGGCGCCCGGCATCAGCAGCAGGCCCGCACCCCCGGCGAGCAGCGCGAGGCCGATGGTCCTGGCGTTGAACTTCCACACGAGGAACAGCGCGTTCACCAGGACCCAGCCCACCATCGCACCGCGCGAGAACGTGAGGATGAGCGCGATGGTGAGAATCCCCATGGTGAAGATGAGCACCGTCTTCAGCCGCAGGTCCTTGGTTTCGCCCCAGGTGAAAAGGAGCAGCGCGTACGCGACCGCATAGAGCCGCCCGAGGTCATTCGAGTGCAGGCCGAGACCCGAGAAGAAGGCGCGTGAGGTGCTGAGCGCGAGCTCGCCCAGGCTCACGCCGTCGGCGACCACGTAGCCGATCGCCATCAGGCTCATCACCCACACCGAGGCGATGACGGGAATGAGGAAGCTCTCGGGCTTCTTCACGCGCGCCATGGCGGTGCCAATCATGATCGCGACGAGCACGGTGAGCAGCGGCTTGAAGAGCGTCTGGCTCAAGTAACCGAGCGCATTGGTGAAATGGATCAGCTCTTCCTCGTAGAAGGCGGGATGGATGTCGCCGACATGGGGCATGCCGATCAGGCCTGCGACGACGATCGGCGCGATGAACAGCCACACGAGCGGCTTCGGTACGAAGCGCCTGAAACTGTAGCCGCGCATGAGATAGGAGCCCAAGGTCGCGGCGAGCACCAGGTTCATGGGATTCAGCCCGATGACGCCGAACACACTGTGCGGGAAGAGAGAGCTCCCTTCCACCGGCAGCATGAGGACGAGGAGCACCGCGCCGATGCGGAAGTCGGTGAGCACGGCGAAGCAGCCCAGCACGGTCAGGCTGGCGGTCAGCGCCGGCAGCTCGCCGATCGCCACGCCGATGCCGCACAGGATGCCGAAGAGGCCGAGGCCGACGACGGCGAGCCCGACTCCCGGGCCGCGCTCGCTGGGCAGCCGCGCACTGATGGCGGTCATGTCAGGACCTTCCGAAGAGTTTGACGACGAGCGCGGTGTGCGAACCCGGATCGGTTCCCACCGCCGGCCGCGCGAGCAGCATGCCGGCCGCCACGAGCAGCGCCGTGGCGGCCAGCATCAATTTCCTGTCCGGCGGCCGCCGCATGCCTTAGAAGCCGTTCATCAGCGTGCCGACGATGCGCGCGGCCGCGTCCGAGAGCTCCTTCACCGCGCGCTCGGTGTCTTCGACGCGCGTGCGGTCACGCCGCGATACGAGCAGCACGTCGCCGGCGCGGAATGCCACGCTCTGCGCATCGGCGTAGTCGCAGGCGGGGGGCGTGTCGATCAGGATCACGTCGTACTCGGCCTGCGCCCTGCCCAGCAGCGCCGCGAAGCTCGCGCGCGACAGGAGCTCGAGCGGGTTGGGCGGCACCGGGCCGGCGGGCAGCACTGCGAGCCCGGTGATGCCGGCGACCGGAGCGGCAACCGAGAGATCCGCCCTCCCGCTCAAAACGGACGACAGGCCGAAGCGGTCGGCGATGTTGAAGATGCCCTGCTGCCGCGGCGCGCGGAAGTCGGCGTCGATGAGCAGCGTGCGCTGGCCGAGCTGGGAGAACGAAACGGCCAGATTGGCGGCAATGAAGCTGCGCCCCTCGCGCGCGCCGGGACTCGCGATGACGAGCGTGCGCCGGCCGGCGGCGGGGTTGAACCAGCGGATGAGAAGCTGGGTGCGTACCGCGCGCAGCTCTTCCACCACGGGGTGGAACGGATCCCAGGCGGCGACCAGCTCCTTCGAGACGCCGTCAGGCCCGGAGACGAGGTACGGGAACTCGTACTGCTTGGCGAGCGCCTCGCGCAGGTCGGTGTCGGTGATCAGGTTCAACTCGATCGCCGCCTCGCCGAAGCGCCAGCCGAGCTCGCGCTGGCGCTTCAGCACCTGCTCGGTGTCCGAGGGCGTGAGCTTGCCCTCGTCCATGAGGATGGCGCCGATGTGGCGGCCGGTGAGGCGCGGCGTGCCTTCGATCGGCAGGACGTTGTCAGTCGATTTTGCAAGCATGGTCAGTCCTTTTTTCTCACCAGGGACGGGGAAGCGCATGACGCGCGTTGGAATTGGGCGAGGGCAGCAGCCGCGCGCCGGCCGGCACCCAGCGCGAGAGCACGCCGAGCGAGGGGACGGCAAGGCGCGACTCGAGGTCGGTGCGCGAGCGTACGCGCCGGTCCATCATCTCGAGCGCATAGACCAACGCCGCCGCGAGCAGCAAGCCGATCAACACCGAGAGCGCGGCTATCAGGCCGACCTTGGGCACCGCCGGCTTCGACGGCTCGACCGCCGGCGTGAGCACCGCGAGGTTGGTCTTCCTCACCTTGCTGTCCAACTTCACGGCGATGGCGCGCGCGAGCGCCGCATCGTAGGCGCGCTGCGCGTTGTCCAGGTCGCGCGTCAGCACCGCGAGATCGACGCGGCTTTCGCGCATCTTCATGATGCGGTCCTGCTGCGCGGCGAGCGAGTCCTGCAGCTCGGTAGCGCGCTTGCGGCTCTGCGCCACGGCGTTGCCGAGGCCGGTGACGACCTTCTTCGCCTCGCTCGCGAGCCGCTCGCGCAGGCTCTGTACTTCAGCCAGCGTGCGCTGATACGCCGGGTGGTTCGGGCCGTAGACCTCCGACTGCTCGTGCAACCGGGCCTCGGCCGCCTGCAGCGCGCTCTTGACGGTGATGATGTAGGCGTTCGCGAGCACCTCGGGGAAGGCCTCGAGTGACACGCCGTCCTTGATCAGGTCCTGCGCCTGCTTGTAGCGGGTCTCGGCATCGAGCGTGGCGCTCTTCTGCCGGCCGAGTTCGGCGTTGAGCTCGGCAAGCCGCGTGTACTCGACGTCGATGCGCTCGTCGGCGCCGGCGATGCCCTTCTGCTTCTGGTAGGCGGTGAGCTTCGCCTGCGCGTTGGTGGCGTCGGCGCGCAGCGCCTTCAACTGCTCGTCGAACCAGGTCGAGGCCTCGCGCGACGGCTCGACGCGCAGCTCCAGCGAGTAGTCGAGGTAGGCCTTGGCGAAGGCGTTGACGATGTCGGCGGCCTTCTTCGGATCGCCCGAGGAGTACTTGACGACCAGGATGTTGCTCGCGCCGGTGTCGACTTTCAGCTTCTCGAGCAGGTTGGCGGCAATCCATTCCTCGATCGAGCCGACGCCGCCGGTGTCCTTCTCCCAGTCCTCGCGTACGCCGGGCTGGCTGGCGAGCTTCAGGTCGCGCACCACGCGGCTCGCCACCTTGCCGCTGGTGATGAGATCCACCTGCGTGAAGATGTAGCCCGAGCGCTCGCGCGGCGACATGTGCAGCGGCGCCATCGTCTGCTCGTCGCGCGCGTCGAGGAGGATTGTCGCTTGCGCGTCATAGCGCTTCGGGATGAGCAGCGCCACGACGATCGCGGTGACAATCGTCACCGCGAGCACGGTGATGAACGCCTTGCGGCGTGCCTTGAGGGCGAGGAGGTATTGGTTCAGATCCATGGAGGCTGCTCCCTAGAAAATCGACTCTTTGACGAAGATCACGTCGTCGGCCTTGATGACGTCGACCAGCTTCGCGTCTTGCTCGCGGGTCTTGCCGTCGGGCTGGACGCGGCGCAGCTTGATGCGGTTCTCGCTGCCGCGCGGCGTGATGCCGCCGCCGACCGAAATCGCCTGCATCACGGTCATCCCGGCCTTCACCGGGTAGGCGCCCGCGTGCGCCACTTCGCCGTAGATGTAGAACACCGGCGCGCGGTCGACGTAGATGGTGTCGCCCGCCTTGAGCTCGAAGTCCTTGGCGAGCGCGTGCACCGTCTGCGGTTTTCCGTCACGGATCACGGTGACGTCCTCGGAGCCACCGGGGCCGATGCCGCCCGCGGCGGCGATGATGTCGGGCAGGCGAGCGTGCGATTCTTCGAGCGGATAGCGTCCCGGGTGCACGATCAGGCCGAGAATCGAGACCTGGCGGCTCCTCACGGTGGTGAGCGCCACCGCGACCTGCGGGCTCTTCAGGAACTGTCCGTCCTTCAGCGCCTTGGCGATCGTGTCGGCGGCCTCGCGCGTCGACTGGCCGGAGATCTTCACATTGCCCACCAGCGGCATGGCGATCGTGCCTGCGTCGCTGATGCGCGCGTCGGTGGTGAGATCCGGCTGCTGGAACACCGTGATGTGCACCGTGTCGCCGGCCCCGAGATTGTCGGCGGCGGCCTGCGCGAACCCGGGAGCCGCGAGCGCCAGTGTCAGTAGAACCGTCAGTATGCGAATCATCGTCACCTCGTGGACTTTCGTGAGACCTCTCTGGAGCTACCGTTTGAACTGCGCTACGTACTCGATCTTCGCCGCCTCGCGCAGGCGCTTCACTTCGGCTTGCGCCAGCGCGAGGCGCTTGCGTCCGGTGAGAAAACTTTCAATGAGCGGTGTCGCCTGCTCGATTCCGAGCGGCGCGTCCTCATAGAACACGAGCTGGATCACCGAGGCGCCGAGCGGCGTCGCGAACACGGCGAGCTCGCCGGGCTTCATGCGCGCGAGCGCCGGCAGGAAGGCAAGCGGCAGCTGCTCGGCGGCTTGCGTCTGGGTGCTGAGCGCCGCGCGCACGCCGCGGCTTTTCACCCACGCGGCGAGCTCGTCCAGGTCGGCGCTCGTCGCTGCCTGCGAGCGCAGCGCGTCGATCATGTCGGCGTTCGCGCTAACGTCGAGCGCGCGCACGCGGTAGATGCGCCGCTCGGCAAAGAGCGCCGGATTCTCGGCATAGAAAGCGCGCACTTCCTCGCGCGTCGGCGCCGCCTTGGCGCGCGCCGTGCGCTCGATGTAGGCCTGCGCCAGCACCTCGCGCCGCGCATTGTCGATCTCGGCGGCCACCTGCGGATCGCGCTCGAGGCCGCGCTCGAGCGCCTTCTGCACCAGGAGCTCGCGGTCGATCACCTTGTCGAGCGCCTGGGCGACGCCGGCGGCGCCGGGGCGCAGCTGGCGCGCCGAAATCTCCATGCCGTTGACGCGCGCCACGAGCTGCGGCTCGCTGGCACGCTCAGCGCCCGCGCGCTCGCAGCCCGCGAGCACCGTGACCATCGCGAGTGTCGCCAGCATCTCAGTACGCATAGGTGAGGCGACGGTGCGCGACCCACGCGGCGGCGGCGAGGCCGGCGAGGATCAGCACCCAGACGCGCGGACCGCTCGGCCCGCGGATGGAGAAGCGCGGCTCGCTCGGCGCGGGTTGCGCCGCGGCGACCCGCACCTGTGGCTCGGTGCCGAGCTCCGGAAACCGAATCTCGTCCGCGCCAACGCCGGCGACCGTCAGGCGGTAGAGATCGGCAAAGGAGTAGAGCGTCGGATGCACTTCATCGCCCGACGCGGGCGCGGCGAGGCCGAGCGCGAGAGCCGATACGATCAACAGGCGGCGAACCATCTTCATGGTGGGTGCCGTGCATCGTAGGTGGGGTCTGTTACGGTGCCGATCCATCCTCTGGCAATCGCGATGCACCGTACGGACTAGTGGCCTCTATTCCCGTCGCAAAAGCGTGTGTTGCGTCGCTTGTCCGGCGACAAAAAAATCGGGGGCCACTTCGGCCCCCGGATTTATTGTGGTGCTTCTTGACTACGGGTTGAGGATGCGAAGCTCGAGCGCCTTGCCGATCGCCTGCGTGCGGTTCACCACGTTCAGCTTGCGCAGGATCTTCTGCACGTGGTTCTTCACCGTGAGCGGGCTGATCTTCAGAATGGCGCCGATCTCGAAATTCGACTTGCCGAGATAGATCCACTTGAGGATGTCGAGCTCGCGCACCGTGAGCACGCTCGCGCCGGCGGCCTTGTCGCCGCCGCTATCTGCGCGCTTGGTGAGCTGCGTCCTCACCCATGCCGCGTGCAGCGACGGCGCGAGCAACTGAACCAGATAAGCCTGGCGCTGGCCGGCGCTCCCCGGGCGGCAGGCAAAGGTAAAGAGGCTGATCGCGCGGCCCTCGGAATCATGGATGCCGTGCACCAGGAGCTGCGTCGCGCCCAGGCGCTCGAGCTCGCGCGCGAAGCCGCCGCTGCCGAGCGCGGGATGCGTCGGGCCGACGTCGATGATCACCGGCTGATAGCGCCGCTCTTCCCACGCCTTCAGCAGCGCCGGCGCCACCGCCGTGTCGCGCAGGAACATGTCGCTGAAGAGATTGGGCTCCGGCGTGGTCATCGAGAAGCCGTCGGCGCGAAACGCCGGCGGCTTGCCGAGGCACAGCGTGCAGATGAGGAGCTCGTGCCGGATGAGGCTCTGCAGCAGCCCCTGCGTCCAGCTGAAGAAGTGCGCCCTCGCGTGAACGCGAAGCGACGCATCCAGGTTGAGAACGATCGACTCGATCTGCAGGAAGTCCGTCGCCGCGGAGCGCGCGTCGTTGTTCTTCGCTTCCGCACTGCCCGGCAGAATGGGTGCCTGTGCGGTATCGGCCGAGGTGAGTGTGGAACTGAGTGCGGTTGTCATAGGGTGGGACTATAGTCCTCTGAATTAATACGTAGTTCGAAGGGCGCAGGCGTAAAACGCTAGTCCGCTGAGGCTACAAAGCGCCGTGCCGCGCAACATCATGGTTGAACTGTGGTGCCCTAACCTCGGGCTTCCTTGCACGCCACCCAGGAAACCCGGCTTCGGCCGCAAACGCGCCTCCTGCACAGCCAGCCCGGACCCGGCGCGCTGCTGCAGGCGGCGATCGACCCGATCGTCTCGATCGGCACGCTCGCGGGGGTGGTCGCCTTCTTTGGCGGCCGCTTCGACGGCGCCTGCCTGATCCTGGCGCTTCTCGTCTTTGCGCTCACCTTTCCGGGCAGCCTCGCCGGTGAAGCGATCGACGGCCGGCGCGCCAGCGCCGGCGAGCTCGCGCTCGACATCGCCACCGGCTGGATCGCGATCGTCGGCCTCCTCGTGCTCCTCGGCTGGGCCTCGCGCACGCTCAGCGTCTTCGACCAGCGGATGCTGCTCGCCTGGACGCTCGCCACGCCGGCGGCCCTCTTCGCTGCGCACGAGGTGTTGCCGCGCCTGTTGCCGCGCGTGCTCGCCGCCGAAGGTCTGAGGAAGACCGCCGTCATCGCCGGCGCCAACGACCTCGGGCGCGGTCTCGCCGCCCGGCTCGCCGCCAATGCCTTGTATGGCGTGCGCGTCGCCGGCTTCTTCGACGATCGCTCGGCCTCGCGCATCAACGAGACCGTGGTCGGACGCCTCGGCGCGCTGCCCGATTACGTGCGCTCGCACGCGGTCGACATTATCTATATTGCGCTGCCCATGGCCTCGCAGCCGCGGATCCTGAAGCTGCTGGAGGAGCTGCGCGACACCACCGCGTCGATCTATTTCGTGCCGGATATTTTCGTCTTCGACCTGATCCAGGCGCGCCTGGACACCATCGGCGACATTCCGGTGGTCGCAGTGTGCGAGACGCCGTTCTACGGCTTCAACGGCGTCGTGAAGCGCATCTCCGACTTCGTGCTCGCCTCGGCGATCCTCGCGCTCATCTCGCCGCTGATGATTGCCATCGCCATCGGCGTCAAGCTTTCCTCGAGCGGCCCGGTGCTCTTCAAGCAGCGCCGCTACGGCGTCGACGGCCGCAACATCGTGGTCTACAAGTTCCGCACCATGACGGTGGTCGAGGACGGCGAGGTGATCAAGCAGGCGACCAAGAACGACGACCGTGTCACGCGCTTCGGTGCCTTCCTGCGCAAGACCTCGCTTGACGAGCTGCCGCAGTTCATCAACGTGCTGCAGGGACGCATGAGCGTGGTCGGCCCGCGCCCGCATGCGGTCGCCCATAACGAGCTCTACCGCAAGCTCATCCGCGGCTACATGATCCGCCACAAGGTGCGGCCGGGCATCACCGGGCTTGCCCAGGTGCACGGCTACCGCGGCGAGACCGATACCGTGGAAAAGATGAAGGCGCGCATCGAATACGACCTCGCCTATCTGCGCAGCTGGTCGCTGCTCCTCGACCTGCAGATCATCCTGAAGACGATCGTCGTGGTGCTGAAAAAACAGAATGCCTACTGAGCGCTTCGTCTGCCTCGCCACCGGCGCGGGCCTGCTGCTCGCGCTGATCGTCATCGGCGCACACCGCCTGCCCGGGCCGTGGGAGAAGGTGGCGCATTTCGTGTGCTTCGCGCTGATTACCGCCCTCCTCTGGCGCGGCACGGCCGGCCAGGCGCGCTGCGCGGTGGTGGGCTCGGTGATCGCCTGCGCCGCGCTCGTCGAGCTGCACCAGGCGCTCGTGCCCGCGGGCCGCGGGGCCCTTGGCGATTTCATGACCGATGCCGCCGCGGCACTCGCCGCGGGGCTCGCGCTCTTCATCCGGGGAAAGACCTTATGTGCGGAATCGTCGCCGCGATAGCCGAAAGGAACGTCGTGCCGATCCTGCTCGAGGGGCTGAAGCGCCTCGAGTACCGCGGCTACGACTCCGCCGGCGTTGCCGTGATCAACGGCACCATGCAGCGCCTGCGGAGCTGCGGGCGCGTCGCCACGCTCGCCAAGCTCGCCCTCGAGCAGAACCTGCACGGCCATATCGGCATCGGCCACACCCGCTGGGCGACGCACGGCGTGCCCTCCGAGAGGAACGCCCACCCGCACGTCTCGGGCGGCGTCTCGGTGGTGCATAACGGCATCATCGAGAACCACGAGGAGATGCGCGCTCGCCTGAAGGGTCTCGGCTACGAGTTCGCCTCCGACACCGACACCGAGGTCATCGCGCATCTCATTCATTCGCACCTGCGCGCCGGAATCCCGCTTTTCATCGCCGTGCGCCAGGCGACCCGGGAGCTCGTCGGCGCCTACGCCATCGCCGTGATCGCGGCCGACGATCCCGGGCGCATGGTGGTGGCGCGCATGGGCGCGCCGCTGCTCCTCGGTCTGGGCGACGGCGAGAACTTTGCCGCCTCCGACACCGCGGCGCTGCTGCAGGTGACGCGGCGCATGATCCACCTCGAGGAAGGCGACTGCGCCGAAGTCAGCCTGAAGAGCGTGACCATCGTCGACGCGCGCGGTCATCGGGTCGAGCGGCCGCTGCATGTGAGCCAGCTCGCCGCCGACGCGATCGAGCTCGGCAACTACCGGCACTACATGCAGAAGGAGATCTTCGAGCAGCCGGCGGCGGTCGCGGCGACGCTCGGGGCGATCGTCAACGCGACGAGCGTCGTGCCGCAGGTGTTCGGCGCGCGGGCGGCAGAGGTGTTCGCCGCCACGGAATCGGTCCTCGTGCTCGCCTGCGGCACCAGCTACCACGCCGGCGTCGTGGCGCGCTACTGGATCGAGAGCCTGGCCGGCGTCCCGTGCAACGTCGAGGTGGCGAGCGAGTACCGCTATCGCGACTCGGTGCCCAACGCGCGCACGCTCGTCGTCGTGATCTCGCAGTCGGGCGAGACCGCCGACACGATCGCCGCACTCCACCATGCGCGCTCGCTCGGGCAGGCGAACGCGCTCGCCATCTGCAACGTCCCGGAGTCGGCGCTGATCCGTGCCGCGCAGCTTCGCTTCCTCACCCGCGCCGGGCCCGAGATCGGCGTCGCCTCGACCAAGGCCTTCACCGCACAGCTCGCCTCGCTCTTCGTGCTGGCGATGGTGCTTGCCAAGCAGCGCGGCCGGCTCATGAGGGAAAAGGAAATTGAACTCCTCGAGGCGCTGCGCCAGCTGCCGAACTGGCTCGCCAACGCGCTGCGCGTCGAGCCGGAGATGGCGGCGTGGGCGGCGAAGTTCGCGCGCTGCGAGCATGCGCTCTTCCTCGGCCGGGGCGTGCACTACCCGATTGCCATGGAGGGCGCGCTGAAGCTCAAGGAGATCTCGTATATCCATGCCGAGGCCTATGCCGCAGGCGAGTTGAAGCACGGCCCGCTCGCGCTTGTCGACCGCAACATGCCGGTGATCGCCATTGCGCCGCGCGACGCGCTGCTCGACAAGCTGAAGTCGAATCTCCAGGAGGTGCGCGCGCGCGGCGGTGAGCTCTACGTGCTGGCGGACGCGAACGCGGGCCTTACCAATGGGGACGGCGTGCATCTTGTGCCCCTGCACGACGATGCGGGCGTGCTCTCGCCGATCGTCAGCACCGTGCCGCTGCAGCTGCTCGCCTATCATGCCGCGTTGATCCGCGGCAACGACGTCGACAAACCGCGGAATCTGGCGAAGTCCGTCACGGTCGAGTAAGTCGCGCGCCGTCGCCCCCGGGGCGGCGGCAGCCTCTTTTTCCCGCATGTTGGGTTCCCGCTTTCGCGGGAACGACGATTACGCGGCGATGTTGGCGGTCTGCAGGTCCGGCTTGAAGCGATAGCCGGTACCGCGCACCGTCTCGATCAGCTTGTCGTGCCCGGTAGGCGCGAGCGCCTGGCGCAGCCGCCGGATGTGCACGTCGACCGTGCGCTCCTCGACGAACACATGCTCGCCCCAGACTTCGTCCAGCAGCCGCGCACGCGAGAACACCCGCCCCGGATGCGTCATGAAGAAGTGCAGAAGCCTGAGTTCGGTCGTCCAGAGATCGATCGGCTTGTCGCCGGCGCTCACCTGGTGCGCCGCCGGATCGATGCGCAGGCCGGCGATCTCGACGACGTCGTCGGCGAGCTGCGGCGCGCGCCGGCGCATCACCGCCTTGATACGGGCGAGCAGTTCGCGGCCGGAAAAGGGCTTGGTCACGTAGTCGTCGGCGCCGCTCTCGAGGGCGGTGACCTTGTCCTGCTCCTCGGCGCGCGCCGAGAGCAGCACGATGGAGATGTCCTTGGTGCGCTGGTCGCCGCGCAGGCGCCGAGCGAACGTGAGGCCGGGGATGCCGGGCAGCACCCAGTCAAGCAGGACGAGATCGGGGCGCGACTCGCGTACCAGCGCCTCCGCCTGCGGCACATCCCCTGCCGTCATCACCTTATAGCCGGCACGCTGCAGATTGGCCGCCAGCAGATCCCGGATCGCTGCTTCGTCTTCCACTACGAGTATGGAACCACCCATGACGCTCTCCCGACTGTGTAATTAGGCGGGCTCATGCTAGGGCGTCGCTCACAGGCGGCATATCGCCGCCTCTTTATTTAACAGTCGTGTCACATTGGCCGTCTGTCGCCGATCACCGACAGGAAGGCCGGTACGGTCGTTGCGGTAGCGCCCCCCATGAGAGTCCTGGTGATCGAGGACAACGCCGAGCTGCGGGAGTACCTCCGTCTGGCGCTCGAAATGCAGGACTACCAAGTGCTTACCGCAGAGCACGGGCGCGCGGCGCTCGCCTATCTCAATGGCCACCCGGTGGAGGCCGTAATCACGGATCTCTTCATGCCGGAGATGGACGGCATTGAAACGGTTGCAGCGTTGCGCAAGCAGTTTCCGGAAATCCGCGTCATCGCGATGTCGGGCCGACCCGGCGTCGATTATCTGGCCGTCGCGCGCGAGCTCGGCGTGAAGCACACGTTGCGCAAACCCTTCGAGATCACGGAACTATTGGCAGCGTTGAAAGACGGCGGGTGACGCGAAAGCCCGTCGTCTATCACATCATCAGCGAGGGGCGCCGGCAGGTGAGCGCCGCCTCCACGCTCGTCGTGCGCGCCGGCCGCGTCGCGGTGGAGCTCGACCCCGAGATGGTGAAGGCGAAAGGCGTGTTCGTCGAGATCGACCCGGCGAAGCTGCGCAAGCTCGACGAGGAGGGCTTCGTGTTCGGCTATCCCGAGCTCGTCGACCGTCGCCGCACGCCGTCGCGTCGCCGGCGCGAGCGCTACGCGAACGCGCCGAGCTCCGGCCGGCGCAAGGTCGACCGCGAGACGCGCCGCTACTAGTGCGCTAGTCCGTACGGCGCTGGAGCGCCCCGTGCGGATCGCCGCTCGCGCGGGGTACGCTTATCCCATGGGGCAGGAATCGGCGCACGTTCCCGTGGAGCGCCGGCACATGGCGCGGGCGCTACGTGTGCTGATCGCCGACGACGATCGCGACACGATCGACACGATGGCGAAGCTGCTGCGCGCCGAAGGCCACATCGTGCAGAGCGCATGCAACGGCAAGGAGGTCCTGCCCGCCGTGCGCATCTTCCGCCCCGACGCGATCATCCTCGACATCTCGATTCCGCAGATGAGCGGCTACGCCGTGGCGCAGGCGATCCGGCAGCTCTTCACGGACGTGCGGCGGCCGCTGCTCATCGGCATCTCCGGCGTGTGGAAGGACTTCGCCGACCGGCGCATCGCCGAGCAGGTCGGCTTCGACCACTACCTCGAGAAGCCGGCCGATCCGGCGAAGCTGCTCGCGCTGCTAGACGCGCTCCATCAGAAGCCCTAGGCGCTGCGGCGCTGCGGCTCCTCGCCGTTGTTCACTGCGTTCTCGACCATCCGCGAGGCGGCCGAGTAGGTCTCGCGCACGCGATCGGAGAGCTGCCCGACCTGGCTATTCACCTGTCCCAGCATCGCCACCTGCGTCTCGCTCGCGGTGCGCCAGGCGCGCGTCCAGAAGTCCGCGGCCTGCTCGGCCTGCGCGCCGGCGAGCTTGACCTGGAGTGCGAGCAGATCCGTGAAACTGTTCGCTTCGGAGAGGCGGCGGGCGGACTCGTTGTTCGTGTCGAGCGCCTGTCGCAAGGCGTCCACCTGCTGGGCATGCAGGCGCTGTGCGTTCTCTATCGATGCCTTGCTGATGTCGGAGGCGGCGCGCAGGCCGGCGCGAAAGAGCTCGAGAAAATAGGTCTGCTGCTGCTGGATCATCGGAACTCCCTTCCCTTCGGATTCGTGGCGAAATGCCGCGCGAGCGCGCGACAACGGAGCATAGCGGAGCGCTCGTGCGCGCGGTGCGCGTCGCGCCAAAATACTCGGAACCTTGACCGATGCGGTCGCGACTTCCGCTACGAAGCGCGGGCTAGTGACCGAGCGCCGCGACGAGGGTGTCCAGCGAGAACGGTTTGTGCACTGTGGCGTCGGCGCCGATCTGCCGCGCCGCGACGAGGTAATCGCGCTTTGTGCGCTCGCCGCCGCCCGACATGGCGATGACGCGTACGCCCGGCCACGCGGTCTTGAACCTGGCGATCGTCTCCATGCCCTCGACGCCGGGCATGAAGATATCGGTGATCAGCACGCGACAGGCGCGCAGCCGCTGCATCTCGAGCGCCGCGGCGCCGTCGCGCGCCGTCTCCACTTCGTAGCCGAGAAGCTCGAGCAGGCTCTTGAGCGACGCGCAGAGTTCCGCGCTGTCGTCGACTACGAGGACTCGCGTGCGCTCCATTTGGACACCGCGACGGCAGGGCGGTCCGCCGGCGCCGGTTCGGCGTCCGGTTTAGCGCCGGCGGTACGGTCGCGCAGCCGCAATTCGAGCGCCGCGGCCACCTGCGCCTCGCGCCTGAGCGGATCGCGGCAGATCTCCCAGGAGTAATGCGTCACCGGCCCGAGCCCCGCGGCCTCGCCGTGGGCGAGGTGCGCGAGCAGCCGCGAGCGGATTGTGTCAACGCCGCCGCGCGCATGGCCGACGGCGAGCGGCACGCCGTCGGCCCAGAGGACGTACACGCCCTTGGTGTCGGGAGCGTCCTCGACCATCGCCTGCGTAAACCGCCATTTGGGCACCACGACTGACATCGTTATTGCCAAACTTGTTTTTTCCGTTGACGCGCATTCTACGGAGCACACGCAAGCCGAAAAATCGCTGTGACTCGAATTTGCCGTCGAAACGCGCCGACTGGAACGTCGTAAACTGCCGACGTCGCGGTCGATTGGCAACGGCGAAATGGGCTCGCCCAGCGCGCGAGCGTGCCGGTTGCGCCATTGGGACTATGGCCGGCCCCATCCGCGTAGCAACCGTGTAAGAAACTTAAGCCGCGGACGGAGCCTCGGGGCCGGCGAGCTCGGCGATGAGACCCAGCAGCTCGTTCGGATCGCCGCCTTTACGCACGAAATAATCGAAGCCGGCGGTCCTGGCGATCACTTCATCGCTCGCCTTCGTGAATACGCCGGTGAGCGCGATCAACACCGGACGCTTGGCGAGCTGCATGCGAAGCATATCCCGCGCGATGCTAAATCCGGTCTTTCCCGGCATGACGATGTCGAGAATGCAGACATCGGGCTGGTAGCGCTCCACGGCCTCGATGACGATGTTCGCGTTGGCGCAGGTATGGACGACGTGCCCCTGGTCGCGCAACATGGTTGCAAGGGTAAGCACCGTGTCGACGTCGTCATCCGCGATCAGGATGCTCAGGCGCCGCGCCGCAGCGGGCTTGTTCTCGGAGCTGTTCCTGGTGGCTTGCACCTCAGCCCGTGCCCTTGTGGGTTTCCGCCTCCCGGTGCTGGCGACCCTGCTCGATCGCGCGCTGGATCTGCCCAGGGTTGGTGGGCTTTACGAAGTGGTAGTCGAACCCCGAGGCCACGGCGCGGTCGCGGTCTTCGCGCTGGCCGTAGCCGGTCACGGCGATGAGCAGGATGTGGCTCGTGTCGCCACGTTCGCGCAGCTGCCGCGCCACCGCGTAGCCGTCGAGGCCGGGGAGACCGATGTCGAGCACGATGACATGCGGCGCGAACACCGGCACCGAGGCGAGCGCTTCGGCGCCGTCGCCCACCGTCTTCACCTCGTGTCCTTCGAGGCGCAGGAAGGCGGCGGTGCTTTCCGCCGCGTCGAGGTTGTCGTCGACCACCAGCACGCGCCGTCCATAGACCTGCGGGCTCGTCACCTCGGGCCGCGGCGGCGTCGCCTGCGGCTGCACGGCGCTGATGGAGGGCAGCGTGACCCGGAACGTGGCGCCTTTGCCCGGGCCCGCGCTATCGGCCTCGACCTTGCCTTGGTGCAGCTCGACCAGGCGCTTCACCAGCGTGAGGCCAATGCCGAGGCCGCCCTGCGCGCGATCAAGCCCGCGCTCGCCCTGGACGAAGAGCTCGAACACCTTGGGCAGGAGCTCGCCTTCGATGCCGGTGCCGTTATCCTCGACCGTGAGGGTGGCGAAGCCGTGGTCGGCCGCCGCGACGAGGCGGATGCGCCCGCCCTCGGGCGTGTATTTGCAGGCGTTGTTGAGAAGATTGGCGACTACCTGCGAGAGCCGCGCGAAGTCGCCGAGCAGCCAGACCGGCCGCGGGCTCACCTCGACCGCCAGGCGCTGCTCGCGCGCCTCGATCATCGGCCGTACGGTCTCGACGGCTGCGGCGACGATCTTGGCGAGCTCGACCGGCTCCTTCTTGAGCACGATCTTGCCCTGGCTGATGCGCGACACGTCGAGCAGCTCATCGACCAGGCGCGCGAGCTGCGTCACCTGCCGGTCGATCACGTCGCGCGCCATCACCACGCGCTGCTCGTTGGTGCCGACGCGGCGCATGAGCTCCACGGCGTTGCGGATGGGGGCAAGCGGATTGCGAAGCTCGTGGGAGAGCATCGCCAGGAATTCGTCCTTGCGGCGGTTTGCGTCCTGCAGCTCCTCCTCGGCCTCGCGCGAGCGGGCGATCTCGTGCTCAAGCGAGCGGTAAAGGCGCGCGTTCTCGAGCGCGATCGCGGCGCGGCCGGTAAGCTCCTCCAGCATGTCGCGGTCCCGGGCCTCGCGGCCGACGTAGCCCAGAGCGAAGGCGCCGATCACCTGCTCGCCCGCCTGCAGGGGATAGCCGAGCGTGGCGGTGACACCGCCTTCTTCCGGCAGCTCGACGACGCGGCGCTCGCGCAGCGCGAGCTCCATCGCCCGAGCGAGCGGCGCCGGCACGAATTCGCTGGAGGGTGCCGACACGATGTCGTACTTGCCCGGCTCCTTTTCCACCGTCACCGCGGCGACCTCGCAGGCGTGAGGCACGACCAGCTCGAGGAGGCGCCGCATGCCCTGGGCGAGATCGAGCGAGGCACCGAGCTCGCGGCTCGCGTGCGCGAAGAAGTTGGCGCGCCGGCGCTGCTCCTCGGCGGCGTGGCGCGATGCCTCGGCTTCGGCCATGGCGCGGATCCGCTGCTGCATCTGCCACAGCTCGACGAACACCTTGACCTTGCTTCGCAGCACGTCCGGCCGCACCGGCGAGAGGATGTAATCGACGGCGCCGAGCGAGTAGCCCTGCGCGGTCTGCATCTCGTCCGCGTAAGCGGTGATGAAGATGATCGGGGTGTGCGACGACTTCTTGTATTGCCGGATGAGCTTGGCGGTCTCCAGGCCGTCGATGTCCGGCATGTTGACGTCGAGCAGGATGACGGCGAACTCGCGCGCGAGCACCTCGCGCAGCGCCTCCGAGCCCGAGCGCACCATCACCAGGTTCTGATCGAGCTCCTCGAGGATCGTCTGGAAGACGAGCAGCTTCTCCGGCAGATCGTCGACGATGAGGATGTTGGCTTTTTCTTCGTTCATTCTTATCCCCGGTAAAACGGGGACCGACCACGTCGCGAGACGTGATCGGCCCCTGTGCCTGCCCCTCCTCGGGCGTCTTTCACCGATGCAGCCAGCCGCGCAGCACCGAAAGCAGATGCAGCCGGTCGACCGGTTTCGAGAGATAGTCCCAGGCGCCCGCCTGTATGCATTTCTCGCGGTCGCCCTTCATCGCCTTCGCCGTCACGGCAACGATCGGCAGGTCGGCGCCGCGCGGCAGCTTCCTGATCTCCTTGATGGTGGTGATGCCGTCCATCTCCGGCATCATGATGTCCATCAGCACGACGTCGATGTGCGGATCGTTCTGCACGATCCGGATCGCCTCGCGGCCGTTGTTGGCGGAGACGACTTCCATGCCCTGCTCGTCGAGCACCGTGGCGAGCGCGAAGATGTTGCGCATGTCATCGTCGACCACCAGCGCGCGCTTCTTCTCGAGCACGCGCTGCGAGCTGTGCAGCTCGTCGAGCACGCGTCGCTCCTCTTCCGACATGGAGGCGGTGCTGCGATGGACGAAGAAGTAGATGTAGTCGAGCAGCCGCTCGGTGGTGCGCGCCTCGCGCAGCGCGAAGCTGCCCTGCCAGCGCTGCATGATCTGCGGACCCTTGGAGCCGTAGAAGACGACCGGCAGCATGCGCGCGACGGGCTTCTTCTCGAGCGCGTCGAGCACGTCCTGCGGGCCGAGTTCCGCCGCGCTCTCATCGACCACCAGGCAATCGACGATCGAGCTCCTGAGGATGCGCATCGCCTCCTCGCGCGACCAGGCGACCAGCATGCCGATGTCGGCTGCCCCCAGGCGATCGATCACCTCGGCGCGCGTTTGGCCGTCGGGCATCACCAGCAGCACCTGGCGCGTGGCGCGGGTGACGAACTCCTTCAGCTGCTCGAGCGCCTGGTCGACCACGTCACGCGAGGTGAGCGGCTTGGCGATGAAGCCGATCGCGCCCGAGTTGAGCGCGCGATCGCGCGCGTCGTCGGTCGATACCACGCACACCGGGATGTGGCGCGTCGCGAGATCGGCCTTCAGCCGCTCGAGCACCCGCCAGCCCTGCATGTCGGGCAGGAAGATGTCGAGCGTGATCACCGTCGGCTGGTGCTCGCGCATCATGGCAAGCGCCGCCGCGCCGCTCGTGCTCACCACGCCCTTGAAGCCCTTGTGGCGCGCGGCATCGAGCAGGATCTTGGCGAAACTGAGGTCGTTCTCGACGATCAGCACCACCCGGTCACCCGGCTGGATGTCGTCGCGATCGTCGTTCGCTTCGTTCGGGAAGAACTGGTTCTGTTCTCCCTCGACCTCGACCGCTTCGACGGCCACCGGCACGACCGGCGGTTGCTCGACCTGCGCTCGCTCCGGCCGCGGCCGCGGCGCGCGCATCGGCGTGTAGGCGAGCGGCAGATACAGCGTGAATACGCTGCCGGCGGCCGGCGCACTCACGAGCTTGATCTCGCCGCCGAGCAGCTTCGAGAGCTCGCGCGAGATCGCGAGGCCGAGACCCGTGCCGCCGTACTTGCGGCTGGTGGAGCCGTCGGCCTGCTGGAACGCCTCGAAGATGATCTGCTGCTTCTCCGGCGAGATGCCGATTCCCGTGTCGGCGACCTTGAACGCGATCACGTGGTCCGCCGACTCGAGCGATTCGCACTCCGGCGACCAGCCGGAAACCGCCGGTGCCATGGAGAGCGAGACGTGGCCGACGTGCGTGAACTTGAACGCGTTCGAGAGCAGGTTCTTGATGATCTGCTGCAGCCGCTTGATGTCGGTGACCATGGTGCGCGGCAGCGACTGATCGAGCGCGACGCGGAAGTCGACCTTCTTGGTCTCCGCCACGTGGCGGAACGTCCGCTCGACGTAGCGGCTGAGGTCGTCGAAGCGCAGCTCCGAGGGCTCGACGGCCACCGTGCCCGACTCGATCTTCGAGAGGTCGAGAATGTCCGCGATCAGCGCCAAGAGCTCGTTACCCGAGGAGTGGATGGTCTTCGCGAACTCGACCTGCTTGGGATTCAGGTTGCCGTCCGTGTTGCGCGACAGCTGGTCCGAGAGGATCAAGAGGTTGTTGAGCGGCGTGCGCAGCTCGTGCGACATGTTCGCCAGGAACTCGGACTTGTACTTCGACGTGAGCGCGAGCTGCGCCGCCTTCTCCTCGAGCGCCTGCCGCGCCAGCTCGACCTCGCGGTTCTTGCGCTCCACTTCCTCGTTCTGGTGCGCGAGCAGCCGCGCCTTCTCCTGCAGCTCCTCGTTCGTCTGCTGCAGCTCGACCGCCAGGGACTGCGACTGCTTGAGCAGGTTCTCCGTGCGGGTGTTCGCCTCGATGGTGTTGATGACGATGCCGATCGACTCGGTCAGCTGGTCGAGGAACGCCTGGTGCGCCGGGTTGAAGCGCTCGAAGGAGGCGAGCTCGATGACGCCGCGCACCTCGCCTTCGAACACCACCGGCAGCACCAGCACGTCGGCCGCACCCTGCTCGGAGAGGCCGGTCGAGATGCGGAAGCTCGCCGCCGGCACGCCGGAGATGGTGAGCTTCTTCTTCTCGATCGCACACTGGCCGACCAGACCCTCGCCGACGTCGACTTCCTTGCCGTGCGTGCCATGGCCGCCCGAGGCGAAGCTCGCGAGGAGCTTCAGCTTCTGCTTGTCGCCCTTGTCCTCGTCGCCCGCGAGCACGTAGAACTCCGCCTGCTGCGCGCCGACCACCGGCGCGAGCTCCGAGAGAATCATCTGGCCGACCGCGACGAGGTCGCGCTGGCCCTGCAGCATCCGCGAGAACTTCGCCAGGTTGGTCTTGAGCCAGTCCTGCTCGGTGTTCTTCTGCGTCGTGTCGCGCAGGTTGCGGATCATCTCGTTGATGGTGTCGCGGAGCGCCGCCACCTCGCCCTGCGATTCCACGGAGATGGATCGCGTCAGGTCGCCCTGCGTCACCGCGGTTGCCACCTCGGCGATCGCGCGCACCTGCGTCGTCAGGTTGGCCGCGAGCTCGTTGACGTTTTCCGTCAGGTCCTTCCACGTGCCCGCCGCGCCGGGCACCTTCGCCTGGCCGCCGAGCTTTCCTTCGACGCCGACTTCGCGCGCCACGGTGGTCACCTGCTCGGCGAAGGTCGCCAGCGTGTCCGTCATGTTGTTGATCGTGTCTGCAAGCGCGGCGATCTCGCCTTTCGCCTCCACGGTGAGCTTCTGCTTCAGGTCGCCGTTCGCCACCGCCGTCACCACCTTGGCGATACCCCGCACCTGGGAGGTGAGGTTGCCGGCCATGAAGTTCACGTTGTCGGTGAGGTCCTTCCAGACACCCGAGACGCCGCGCACCACCGCCTGGCCACCGAGCTTTCCTTCCGTGCCCACCTCGCGCGCCACTCGCGTCACCTCGGCGGCGAAGGAGTTGAGCTGGTCGACCATCGTGTTGACGGTGTTCTTGAGCTCGAGGATCTCGCCCTTCACGTCCACCGTGATCTTGCGGGAGAGGTCGCCCGCCGCTACCGCCTTCGTCACGTCGGCGATGTTCCTCACCTGCGAGGTGAGGTTGCCGGCCATGAAGTTCACCGAGTCGGTGAGGTCCTTCCACGTACCCGAGACGCCTTCCACCCGCGCCTGGCCGCCGAGAATGCCCTCGGTTCCCACCTCGCGCGCAACGCGCGTCACTTCCGAGGCGAAGGAGCGGAGCTGGTCCACCATCGTGTTGATGGTGTTCTTGAGCTCGAGGATCTCGCCCTTCACGTCCACCGTGATCTTCTTGGAAAGGTCACCCGCCGCCACTGCGGTGGTCACCTCGGCGATGTTCCTCACCTGCGAAGTGAGGTTCGACGCCATGAAGTTCACCGACTCGGTCAAGTCCTTCCACGTGCCGGCGACGCCCTGCACGTCCGCCTGACCGCCGAGCTTTCCTTCCGTGCCGACCTCGCGCGCAACGCGCGTCACCTCGGCGGCGAATGAACGCAGCTGGTCCACCATCGTGTTGATGGTGTTCTTGAGCTCCAGGATCTCGCCCTTCACGTCCACCGTGATCTTCTTCGACAGGTCGCCCGCCTGCACCGCCTTCGTCACGTCGGCGATGTTCCGCACCTGCGAGGTGAGGTTGCCGGCCATGAAGTTCACCGACTCGGTCAAGTCCTTCCACGTGCCCGCCACGCCCTGCACGTCGGCCTGACCGCCGAGCTTTCCTTCCGTACCCACTTCGCGCGCGACGCGCGTCACCTCCGAGGCAAACGAGCGCAGCGTGTCCACCATCGTGTTGACCGTGTTCTTGAGCTCGAGCACCTCGCCCTTCACGTCCACCGTAATCTTTCTGGACAAGTCACCCGCGGCCACCGCCTTGGTCACGTCGGCGATGTTCCTCACCTGCGAGGTGAGGTTCGCCGCCATGAAGTTCACCGACTCGGTGAGGTCCTTCCACGTACCGGCCACGCCCTGCACGTCGGCCTGGCCGCCGAGCTTGCCTTCCGTGCCCACTTCGCGCGCGACGCGCGTCACCTCCGCGGCGAAGGAGCGCAGCTGGTCCACCATCGTGTTGATGGTCGATTTCAGCTCGAGGATCTCGCCCTTCACGTCCACCGTGATCTTCTTCGAGAGGTCGCCTGCGGCCACCGCTTTCGTCACGTCGGCGATGTTCCTCACCTGCGAGGTGAGGTTGCCGGCCATGAAGTTCACCGACTCGGTGAGGTCTTTCCACGTGCCGGACACGCCCTCGACTCGGGCCTGACCGCCGAGAATGCCCTCGGTACCCACCTCGCGCGCGACGCGGGTCACCTCGGCAGCGAAGGACGAGAGCTGGTCCACCATCGTGTTGATGGTGTTTTTCAGCTCGAGGATCTCGCCCTTCACGTCCACCGTGATCTTGCGCGAGAGGTCGCCCGCGGCCACGGCCTTTGTCACGTCGGCGATGTTCCTCACCTGCGAGGTGAGGTTGCCGGCCATGAAGTTCACCGACTCGGTGAGGTCCTTCCAGGTGCCGGCGACGCCCTGCACGTCGGCCTGGCCACCGAGCTTTCCTTCGGTGCCCACCTCGCGCGCAACCCGCGTCACCTCGGCAGCGAAGGAGGAGAGCTGGTCCACCATCGTGTTGATGGTGTTCTTCAAGTCAAGGATCTCGCCCTTGACGTCCACGGTGATCTTCTTCGAGAGGTCGCCGGAGGCCACCGCCTTCGTCACGTCGGCGATGTTCCTCACCTGGGACGTGAGGTTGCGCGCCATCGAGTTCACGTTGTCGGTGAGGTCCTTCCAGACGCCCGAGACGCCGCGCACCTCGGCCTGTCCGCCGAGGGAGCCTTCGGTGCCCACCTCGCGGGCCACGCGCGTCACCTCCGCGGCGAATGACGAGAGCTGGTCCACCATCGTGTTGATCGTGCTCTTCAGCTCGAGCACCTCGCCCTTGGCGTCCACCGTAATCTTTCTGGATAGGTCGCCCGCGGCCACCGCTTTCGTCACGTCGGCGATGTTCCGCACCTGCGAGGTGAGGTTGCCGGCCATGGAGTTCACCGAGTCCGTCAGGTCCTTCCACGTACCGGAGACTCCCGGCACGTCGGCCTGTCCGCCCAGGCGCCCTTCGGTTCCCACCTCGCGCGCGACGCGCGTCACCTCGGCGGCGAACGACGAGAGCTGGTCCACCATCGTGTTGATGGTGTTCTTGAGCTCGAGCACCTCGCCCTTCACGTCCACCGTGATCTTCTTCGAGAGGTCGCCTGCCTGCACCGCCTTGGTCACGTCGGCGATGTTCCTCACCTGCGACGTGAGGTTGGAGGCCATGAAGTTCACCGACTCGGTCAGGTCCTTCCACGTGCCCGCCACGCCCTGCACGTCGGCCTGGCCGCCGAGCTTTCCTTCCGTGCCTACCTCGCGCGCGACGCGAGTCACTTCCGCGGCGAACGAGCGCAGCTGGTCCACCATCGTGTTGATGGTCGACTTGAGCTCGAGCACCTCGCCCTTCACGTCCACCGTAATTTTTCTGGAGAGGTCGCCCGCGGCCACCGCCTTGGTCACGTCGGCGATGTTCCTCACCTGCGACGTGAGGTTGCCGGCCATCGAGTTCACCGAGTCGGTCAGGTCTTTCCAGGTACCGGAAACGCCTTCCACACGCGCCTGACCGCCGAGAATTCCTTCCGTACCCACCTCGCGCGCGACGCGCGTCACTTCGGCAGCGAACGAGCGCAGCTGGTCCACCATCGTGTTGATGGTCGATTTCAGCGTCAGGAACTCGCCCTTCACGTCCACTTCGATCTTCTTCGAGAGGTCGCCCTTCGCCACCGCGGTCGTCACGTCGGCGATGTTGCGCACCTGCGACGTGAGGTTGCCCGCCATGGAGTTCACGTTGTCGGTGAGGTCCTTCCACACGCCGGCGACGCCTTTTACCTTGGCCTGGCCGCCGAGCTTTCCTTCCGTGCCTACCTCGCGCGCCACGCGCGTCACTTCGGCGGCGAAGTTGCCGAGCTGATCCACCATCTTGTTGATGGTTTTCGCGTTACGCAGGAACTCGCCTTCCAGCGGGCGGCCGTCGATCTCGAGCGCCATCGACTGCGAGAGGTCGCCCTGCGCCACCGCGCCGATCACGCGCGCCGCCTCGCTCGTCGGATGCACGAGGTCGTCGATCAGCGAGTTGATGTTGTCGACTTTCTGCGACCAGAAACCGCGGGCGCCCGGCAGCGAGGCGCGACGCTTCAACTTGCCTTCCTTGCCGACCATCTGCGCGAGCTTCTCGATCTCCTCGGCCATGGCGACGTTCTGCTCGACGAGGTCGTTGAAGACGTCGGCGACCTTGGTGAACTGCGGGCTTCCCTGGATCGGCAGCTTGGCCGCGCGATCGCCGCGGCGTAGTGCAATCAGGGCATCATGGATGGCAGTCAGTTCCTCGGCGTGGCCGACGGCGCTGTGCTCGGAGTCTTTAAGCGGAAGGTTCACGGATGCTCCGTTTGTGTTGTACGGATGAACTAAAACAGCCGTCGGAAGATACCCCGACGCCGCTGTAGAAAGGCACCGAGTATTCTGTCGTTTTCCGCCCTACAACCTGTCGATAGGCAGCGCACCGGGCGCTCGGCCAGGCCGTAGTGGAGGCGACGACGGACAAATCCGGGCGAAAGGGACGCGCGGCGGCGGATTTTTCAGGCGACAGGCGCTACCATCGGCCGGTGCAGGAAGAACGTTGGCCGCGCTACGCGGCGGGAAACGAAGGGTCATCGCTTCCCGCGACAAAAAGGAAACTACGCGTGCTGATCGCCGACGACGATCGCGACATGGTCGCGACGCTGGCGGCAATTCTGCACGACGAGGGTCATCTGGTGCGCGAGGTCTATCGCGGCACGGAAGTGCTGCGGCTGATCGAGGAGTTCGATCCCGACGTCGCACTGGTCGATATCGGCATGCCCGGCATGAGCGGCTATGACGTCGCGCGAGAGATACGCCAGACAAGCGCGCAGCGGCCGATGCTGATCGCCGTCACCGGCTGGAAGAAACCGTCCGATCGCATCCTCGCCCAGCTGGTCGGCTTCGATCATCACCTGCCGAAGCCCTTCGAGGCGCACGAACTCCTTGCGCTCCTCGAACCGCTGGCGCCGGCTGCGAAGTAATTCCCAGGAGCGCGCTCGATATGAACGGCAACGGGGTGCCTAGGGCTACCGTTCTTGCAGTCGACGACAAGCCCGCCAACCATCTTGCTCTCGCTGCCGTGCTCGAAGATGCGCACGATTTGATCTTCGCTGCCTCGGGCGGCGAGGCGATCGACATCGTTCGCTCGAAGCACGTCGATGTCATTCTCATGGACATTCAGATGCCTGAGATGGACGGCTTCGAGGCGGCGCAAAAGATCAAGTCCATGGAGGAAGGCAAGGACATCCCCATCATCTTCGTCACCGCGGTGTATCGCGAAGATCCGTTCGTGCGAAGGGGCTATGAATCGGGCGGCATCGACTACTTCGCGAAACCGTTCGATCCGGAGATCCTCAAGCTCAAGGTCGGCATCTACTCGACCTTCAGGCTGCGCGGCCGGCTACTTGAGGAGCGCGAAGCTCATGTGCGCGAGGCGGAGGAACTCCTGCGCGTCGGCCGCAAGCTCTCGGCGGTGCTCGAGAGCCTGCCGGTGGGCGTCATGATCGCCGACATCGAGGGCCGCATCTGCCAGATCACGGGCGAGGTCTCGCGCATCCTCGGCGTGACCGAGCACGAGAACAGCGACGCCTACGGCGACATCCTTGGCTGGTGGGACAGCGCCGGTCGGGTGCTGAAGAATTATGACGGCCCGCTCGCAAGGGCGGTGCACCTCGGCGAAAACGCCCACAGCGAGCCGACGGTGGTGCGCTCGCTCGGGGGACAGTCGAAGACCATTGTCGTCTCGGCCTCTCCCCTGCACGGCCTGGATGGCGGGCGGGTAGGCGCCGTGGTGCTGATTCAGGACCTGACCGAGACGAAGAGAATCGAGGCCGCCTTGGAGGAGCGCGTGACCCGCTTCGTTTCGCTCGGCGTGCAGCTCGAGGAAAGCGCGGCGCGCTGATTCTCGGCTGACAGTTTACGGATTCGCTTGGTGCTCGAGCCGGGCGCGCATCCGTGGAACGTGGCGCGCCAGCTCGGTCCGCACAGCGTCCACGAGCTGGGCGGCGGTAAAGGGCTTCCTCAGGCATGGAGCATCGAACAGCCGCGCGCGGCTTATCACTTCCGGATTGCCGGTAATGAAGATGATCGGTATATCGGGAGCAGCGGTCTCCGCCTTCAGCGTGCCCACGAAGTCGACTCCGTCGATATAAGGAAGGGCGATGTCCACGAGCATCAAGTCGGGCGGCGCCTCCATCAGCGAACGGCCAGCGATGATCGCATCGTCGGCGAGACGTACCTCGTAGCCTTCGCCGACGAGGTGCAGCTTGAGCAGCTCGCGCACCGCGCGGTCGTCGTCGACGATCAGAATCAGTGGACGTCGGTTTTCCATCATGCAGACTCTGATTTAGTCATGCCGGCGGACGAATCGCAGTCACCGGAAGTTGTCATCTTGCCCCACATCTTCCCTGAATTGCATGTCGCTGTCTCTCGCTGTCAGGCCGGGCCCGGCAGCGTCGCACAGCGCCGAGGCGCACAATCGCACAAAAGGATCAAAGGGCACGTCCCGGCAATCGCAATGTTGCAAGCGGTCTTGGCGCTCTAGAAGGCGAGACCCACATCCTCGGGTCGTTCCAGGAGCTGCGCTTCGAGCGCAACCTGCTGCGTCTCGCCGGTAGGCCCGGCGCTCGCCCAGCATCAGCTGGCGGGTCGGCGAGCGACGCTACCTACGCCTGTACTGCGAAGCGCAACCTGTGGCCCCTTTGAGCATCTCTCTTCAGTGGACGGCGTATGTATGTCAATCGCCGGATCTTTGCCACGTATCACGAGGGCACGGGCGTTTGGGTCGAGGAGGCGACGGACAGTGGCTGGCCCGTCGTCGCGATCGGGCGCTAGGAGTGGATGGGCGCACTGCCAGTGGGTGCCTGACCAGACTTCAATCGAGCGACACCAGGCCCCGCTGGATGGCGAACTTGACGAGGCCGGCGACGTCGCGGATGCCGAGCTTCTCGACCAGGCGCGCGCGGTAGGTCTCGACGGTCTTCTGCGAGAGCGAAAGCCGCTGCGCGATCTCGGCGCCGGTGCGGCCTTCGGCGAGGAGCTGCAGCACCTCGCGCTCGCGCGCCGAGAGCCGCTCGAGGAGATCTGCCTTCTCGTCGGCCGCGTAGTCCTCGATCACGGCGTCGGCGACGCGCGGGCTGAGGTAGCGCTGGCCGGCGTGCACGGCGCGGATGGCCTCCACCACCTCCTTGGCCGCCGAGCGCTTGACGATGTAGCCGGCGGCACCCGATTTCAGCGCGCGGCGCACGTATTCGCGCTCGGCGTACATCGAAAGCACGATCACCCGGCACTTGGGATCGTTCTCGACGATGGCGCGCGTCGCGTCCGCGCCGTTCAGCTCCGGCATCGAAAGGTCCATCAGCACCACGTGCGGCTGCGCTTCCTTGGCGATGCGCACCGCCTCGCGGCCATCGCCGACGATGGCGACGACCTGCAGGTCCTCCTGCGCCTCGATCAGGTGCTTCAGTCCTTCGGCGACGACCGCGTGGTCGTCGGCAATGAGGATGCGGATGGTCATGTCAGAAAGGCACTCGGGCGGTAAGTGTAGTCCCTTTGTCCGACGCGCTTTCCAGCACCAGCGAACCACCGGCGGCGATGGCCCGCTCCTTCATCGTCGTCATGCCGAGGCGCCCGGGCCGCGTTGGCGAGCCCGGCGCGAAGCCACGCCCGTCGTCACGCACGGTGAGGCACATGTGGTCTTCATGGGCCTCGAGGCGCAGCCACACGTGTCCGGCCCCCGCGTGCTTCGCGACATTGGTGAGCGCCTCCTGGGCGATGCGAAACAGCGCCACCGCCGGCTCGCGCGCGAGCTTGCGGGTTTGCTCGCGCGCCAGATCCTCCAACTCGATCTCGAGGCCGGTACGTCGCGCGAATTCCTGAACGTACCAGCCGAGCGCCGCGCCCAGGCCGTACTCCTCGAGGAGCGGCGGGCGCAGATCCGCCATCACGTTCTCGAGCGTCTGCAACGTCAGCTCGACCAGCGCCAGCGCATCGGCGAGGCGTGCCCGCGCCTCCGGATGCGGCTGCTCACCGAGCGCGCCGAGAGCGATGTCGAGGTTGATGTTGAGCGCCGACAGGTTTTGCCCGACACGGTCATGCAGCTCCCCGGCGATGCGACGGCGCTCGGCCTCCTCCACTTGCACCAGCCGCCGGGTGAGCGATTGCAGTTCCTCAGCCGCCGCGCGCAGCGCCGCCTCGGCATTGCGCTGCTCGGTGACGTCGAGGCAGGCAGCGACGAGCTTCAGTGCCCGCCCCTGCGCGTCGCGCACGATGTCGCCGTGCGTGCGCACGGTGCGCTCGCTGCCGTCGGGCCGCACGATGCGCTCTTCATGCACGAACGCCCGACCGTCTGCGAGCGCCCGCGCCGCGACCGTCGCACTCATCTGCCGATCCTCCGGCCGCACGCGGGCGAGGTAGGCCTCGAAGCTCGGCTCGAACTCCTCGCGCGACACGCCATAAATGCGATACATCTCCGGGGACCAGGCGAGGCGCCCCGTCGCCGGCTCCCATGCCCAGGAGCCGACGCCGGCGAGACTCTGCGATTCGGAAAGGAGCGTGCGCTGCTCGAGAAGCTCCTGCTCAGTCGCCTTGCGTTGCGTGATGTCGGTGGAGACCCCGCCCACGCCGACTACGGCGCCCCGCGAGTCGAACACCGGGAACTTGACGAGCATGTGCACTCGCTCGCCCTCGGCAGTGCGGATCGCCTGCTCGAGCTCGAGCGCCGCCCGCCGCGCCATCACCTCCGCGTCGCTCGCCGAGAATCGGGCGGCCTCCGGCCGGGGAAAGATGTCCTCGTCGCGCTGCCCGAGCACCTGCTCGGCTCGCAGGCCATGACGGCGAAGGAACTGGCGGTTGGCGAAGCGGTAGGTGCCGGCCGTGTCCTTGAGATACATCGCCGCGGGGCTGTGCTCGGTAAAGGCGACAAGGCGCGCCTCGCTCTCGCGCACGCGTTCCTCGGCGATGCGCGCGCTCGTCATGTCACGCGTCACCTTTGCGAAACCGGCGAGTTCGCCCGCGGGGCCCCGCAAAGCGGTAATGACGACGTCGGCCCAGAAGTGGCTGCCGTCCTTGCGCACGCGCCAACCGTGCGCCGTGACGCGGCCTTCGCGCGCCGCGAGCTCCAGCATTCGCTCGGGCCGGCCGGCCGCGCGCTCTTCGGGAGGATAGAAAACCGAGAAATGCCGGCCTAGGATCTCGGCGGCGGCGTAGCCCTTTATGCGCTCTGCGCCCGCGTTCCAGCTCGCCACGCCGCCCACCGTGTCAAGCAGATAAATCGCGTAGTCGGTGACGCTCTCGACGAGGAGCCGGAACTGCGCGTCCGTCGGATCGGCACCGACAGCTAACTGTCGCGCGATGCGCGCATCGACTTCCATGGGCTGGCAAATGATAAACCTTTAACATTTCGTCGTGATTTCTCTCGAGGCCATCCGTGCGGCGGCGGCGCGCATCGCCGGCGCGGTGAGCCACACCCCGTTCCTGGCGAGCCAGACGCTGTCGCGACTGACCGGCTGCGAGCTCCATCTCAAGTTCGAGAACCTGCAGTTCACCGCGTCGTTCAAGGAACGTGGGGCGCTGAACAAGCTGTTGTCCCTCGGCGACGCCGAGCGCCGCCGCGGCGTCATCGCCATGAGCGCGGGCAACCACGCCCAGGCGGTGGCCTACCACGCGGCGCGGCTCGGCATCCCCGCGCACATCGTCATGCCGAAGGGCTCGCCGAACACCAAGATAAAGAACACACGCGTGCACGGCGCCACCGTGGTGCTGGAGGGGGACTCGCTCGCCGACGCAGCCAAGCACGCGCAGGAGCTCGCGGCGCGCGATGGCCTCGTCTTCGTGCATCCGTACGAGGACGAGCTGATCATCGCCGGACAGGGCACCGTGGGCCTCGAGATGCTCGAAGCGATACCGGCGCTCGATGTCCTCGTCGTGCCGGTCGGCGGCGGCGGCCTGATCGCCGGCATCGCCAGCGCCGCGCGCGCGCTCAATCCGAAGATCCGCATCTATGGCGTCGAATCGCGCACCTACCCATCCATGCACCAGCGGCTTGCCAGCGAGCCGGTGAAGGTGGGCGGCGACACGATCGCCGAGGGCATCGCCGTGAAGGACGTGGGCGACATCGCCTTCGGCATCGTCAAGAAGGAAGTGGAAGACGTGGTCGTGGTGGCGGAGGAAACCATCGAGCGGGCGGTGGTGGCGCTGATCGAGATCGAAAAGACCGTCGCCGAAGGCGCCGGTGCCGCGGCGCTGGCGGCGCTCCTCGAGCATCCGCAGCGCTTTGCCGGCAAGCGCGTCGGCATCCCCATTTCCGGTGGCAACATCGACAGCCGCGTGCTCGCGTCCGTGCTGATGCGCGGGCTCGTGCGCGACGCCCGCCTGGTACGCCTGCGCGTCACGATGCCCGACGTCTCGGGAAGCCTCGCCAAGGTGGCGCAACTCATCGCCGACGCCGGCGGCAACATCGTCGAGGTGCAGCACCAGCGCATCTTCGGCACCGCTTCGGTGCGCTCGCCCGAAGTCGAGTTTCTGATCGAGACGCGCGACAGCGAGCACACGAGGGCGCTCGTGCGCTCGCTGGAGGAGAAAGGAATCAGGGTTTCTGTTTCTTGAAGCCCTTGCGGCTGCGCTCTTCGTCGGTGACGCCAAGCCGCCCTTCCTCGGCCTGATCTAGCCCCCCGCCGAGGCCTGCTTCGTCGCCGCCGACCACACGGTCGGTGTCCCGGTCCTGGTCGGGATGCAGGCGAGGCTCCTTGCCCGCGGTGAGATGCTCACCCGTGCCGTCGTTGTCGCTCGTGTCGTCCATCTCGCGATCGCCGACGGAGGCGCCGGCTTCGATCTTGCCGACCGTGCCGCCTTCGGGGTCTTCGTTGGTGCCGCGATCGAGCGGCAGGACGTCGTCGCCGACGAGTCCCGGGCCCGCCATGTCGGAGCCGCTGTCGGAGGAGTCGCTCGGGCCGAGCGACTTCAGGTCGTGACCTTTCTGCGTCTTGCGGCGCGGACGACCGGGGATGTTGTCCGGGTCGAGTGTGCTGCCTGCCATAGGGAACCTCCTTGCCGAAAATAAGGGGCGTGCAAGGCGCATTCCCGCTCTAGAGGCTGCCCTTCAGCTCCTCCTTGCGCCTGAGCATCTGCTCGGCGAGGCCGGCGAGGTCGAGCTTCAGTCGCTTCGCCTTGGGCATCATTTCGCGCTCCTCTTCGCCGGCGTGATGCCGCACATACTCCGCGAGCACCGTGACACTGGGCTTGAACATGGGATCGTCGCCCGCGAGCTTCTCGATATCGGCGATCAGCGTCTTCGCCGAGTTGTGCTCGACCAGGGCCTCGTTCATCAGGTCGTCGTCCTTGATCCGCGCCCGAACCGCGGGATAGAAGATCTCCTCTTCCAGCTTCGTGTGCATCGTCAGGTCTTTGCAGATCGCCGCGACGAACTCGCGCATCGCGTTCGGATCCTTGTATTTGGCCTTTTCGAACTGCTTGAACGCCTGCTTGACCGCTGCGTGGTCCTTTTTCAGCAGCTCGATCGCGTCGGGCGCCTTGCTCCTGGACGATGCTTTACGTCCTGCCTTGCGCTTCGCCATGGGCTCTCCTCAATTGGATGCCCGGCGGAAGCAAGGTCCGTTCGCGCTTCAGCTCTCGTAGACCGAGATCTCGACCAGGTTGAGGTCGGGATCACGCACATAGACCGAACGGATCGGGCCCATGGCCCCCGTCTTCCTGACCGGCCCTTCGATGATCTTGATGCCCGCTGCGCGCAGCTTGTGCATCATCTCGTCGAGCGGCACGGCGGCGATAAAGCAAAGATCGAGCGATCCGGGCACCGGTACATGCGCATGCGGCTTGTACTCGTGTCCCCATTCGTGGAGGTTGATCTTCTGCTCGCCGAAGGCGAGGGCCAGGCGCTCCTCAGTCGGCGTCTTGAATGTGACGAGCTTCATGCCGAGCACTTCCGTGTAAAAGCGGATGCAGGCCGGCTTGTCGCGCGTGGTGAGGACGAGGTGGTCGAGGTGGTCGATCATGGCGCCGCGCCGGGCGCAAAGATGCGCCGGCGCCGCGCGTATTGCAACTACTTGCTCGATGAGCTGCTGGAGGTGTCGCTGCCGCTCGAACCGCTCATGCTGCCCGAGGCGGCGCCGCTGCTCGAGGAGCTCGGGCTGTCGGAGCCCGAAGCGCCCGAGGGCGACGAGCTCGCGCCGGACGTGCCCGAGCCGTACTGCTTCACGCAGTCGTCGCGCTCGGTGCCGCTCATGCCGGCGCACTGGCTGGGAATCGCAGCGCCACCGCTTCCGGCGGTGCTCGAGGTGTCGCTACCCGGGGTGGATGAGCTGCTCGACGCGCTTGGCGTGGTCGCGGTCTCACTGGACGAAGAGCCGCTCGTCGACTGCGCCCAGGCGGTACTGGCGAGAAGCGCGGCGGCAGCGGCGGCCGCGATGGACTTCAGCATCATGAAACTCTCCTTATGCGAGTGAAAGGAACTGCGAGCGCGCTCTTGCAAGCGCGATGCCGCGATTCCAACGCTCCACTGACGCTCAGCTTTCAGTCGCCTAAACGGCCTTACGTCGCGGGCAGTTAGGCGCGCGTTGCAGATGAAACGGCGCCTTAGACGATTTTCGCTGCGCGCAGTCGCTCGATATCCGCCTCGCTGTAGCCGATCCCGCGCAGCACTTCCTGGGTGTGCTCGCCCAGTTTTGGTGCCGGCGTGCGGATGGCGCCGGGCGTGACCGACAGTTTTGGAATGATGCCCGGCACCGACAGCGGCTCGCCATCTGCGGCGGTAATGCGCTCGATCATGCCGCGCGCCTGATAGTGCGCATCGGCCGCGATATCCGCAGCCGTATATGTGCGCCCGGCGGGCACTTCGGCCGCCTCCATCGCCGCCAGCACCTCGGCTTGTGTGCGCGTTCGCGTCCAGGCAGCGATGGCTTCGTCGATCCGCTCCATCTGCGCGGCGCGGCCGTCGTTGCGGGCAAGCGCCGGATCGCCGCCGAGGTCCTCGCGACCGATCGCGCTCATCAGGCGGCGGAAAAGGCTGTCGGCGTTGCCGGCGATCAGCACATAGCTGCCGTCGCGGCACGGATAGAGGTTGGAGGGCGCGATGCCCGGCAGCGCGCTGCCGCTTCGGCTGCGCACGTAGCCTTGCGCATCGTATTCGGGTAGCAGGCTTTCCATGCAGTTGAACACCGCCTCGTAGAGTGCGACGTCGATCACCTGTCCGCCGGCGCCGTTCTTCACGGCATGCAGCGCGAGGAGCGCGCCGATCACGCCGTGCAGCGCCGCGATCGTGTCGCCGAGCGAGAGATTGGGCCGCACCGGCGGCCGGTCGGGAAAGCCGGTGATGTGACGCAGGCCGGCCACGGCTTCGGCGATCGCCGCGAAGCCCGGGCGCTCGCGATAGGGCCCGCTTTGCCCATAGCCCGAGATGCGCACCAGGATGAGCTGCGGGTTCGCCGCGCGCAGCGTGTCCCAGCCGAGATGCCAGCGCTCGAGCGCGCCGGGCCGGAAGTTCTCGATCATGACGTGCGTGCCGCGTGCAAGGCGCCGCACGATCTCCTGGCCTTCCGGCTGGCGAAGGTCGCAGGTCACCGACTTCTTGTTGCGCGACTGCACGTGCCACCAGAGCGACGTGCCGTTTCGCATGCGCCGCCACGCGCGCAGCGCGTCGCCCTCGCCCGGCGGCTCAATCTTGATCACCTCGGCGCCGAAGTCGCCGAGCGTCTTGGCGCAGAACGGCCCGGCGATCAGCGAACCGAGCTCGAGGACCTTGATGCCGGCGAGCGGACCGCTCACGAAAAAATCCGTACTAAGTACAGATTTATTTGCGCTTCAGCAGCCGCAGCGGGTTGTACTCGAGGACCGTGCGGCCGGTTTGATTGATCACCTTGTTGGCGAAGCGCACGAGGCCGCGATCGCCCTTGGAAGTGAGCCGATGCTCGATCACTTCCGCCTCGACATGGATCGTATCGCCGACGAGCACGGGTGCCTTCACGTCGAGCGTGGCGTTGAGGAACGCAAGGCCGGTGTCCTGCATCGTCGGCAGGAGCAGGCCCTCGGCGAACGCATACACGAGTGCCGCCGGTACCGCGCGACCCTTGATGGCGCGCCCCGCGTCATCGGCGACGGTAAAGAGCTCCTCGGTGAGCCAGGTGACGTTCACGAACTGCGCGAGATCCGCCTCGCCGATCGTGCGGCGATGGGTGCGGAAGCGAAAGCCCACACGCAGATCCTCGAAACAGAATCCGCGCCCGACGACGGGCAGGGCTTCGACGGCCATGGCTGTGGCATTCTATATTGATGCCCGACACGCTCGCGCCGCGCGGCAAGTTCGGCGTGCTCGCGCCGTCGACCAACACTTCGGTGCAGCCGGAGTTCGACGCCATGCGGCCCTGGGGCGTGACGCATCACCACTCGCGCCTCGTGATCCCCGACTCGAAGGTGAGCGATGACGCGAGCTTCCTCGCGATGATGGACAACATCCGCGGCGCGCTCTTTCCAGCGCTCGAAGCGGTGCTCACCTGCGATCCGGATTACGTGATCCTCGGCATGTCGTCGGAGACGTTCTGGGACGGCCTCGAAGGCTCGAAGAAGCTCGAGCGCAAACTGAAGCGGATCGCGAAGCGCGGCGTCGCCATGGGCTCGGACGCCTGCCGCGCAGCGCTCGGCGCCTATGGACGCAGCATGAAACGCCTGGGCGTGGTGACGCCCTACATGCCGGTCGGCGATCGCCAGGTGGTGCGCTTCTTCACCGAGTGCGGATATCGGGTTGTCAATCTGTACGGCTTCAAGTGCGCGAGCCCGACCGCCATCGCGGCGGTGACGCCGAACGAGCTGCGCGATGCAATCCAGCGCGTGAATCGCGGACGCGTGGACGCGATCGTCCAGGTGGGCACGAACCTCGCGTGCGCCGCGGTCGCCGCGATGGCCGAGTTCTGGCTCGATAAGCCGGTGATCGCCATCAACACCGCGACCTATTGGTACGCGCTGCGCGACTACGGCATCAAGGATCGTGTGGCCGGCTTCGGCTCGCTCCTCGCGGAGCACTAGGATTCGGCAGCTCGGGGCAGGCGCTCGGCGAGCGCTTGCGCGCCGATTTGCGCCGCGGCGTGCGCGAGCACCTCGCGCGATGTGTCGATCGAGTCCACCGCGTTCCAGCATATGGAATCGACAGCCCGGTTGAGATATCACCTTGACGGCGTGCATAATCCGGCACTTTGCCTCCGCCGCCTTCCACAGAGCATGGCGCCCAAGGAACCCCTACACCTACCGCTGCGCTGGGAGTTTCTGCCGGTGCAGCACCAGCGCACCGGCGTCATCAGCTGGAAATGGCGCGCGCATACGCAGGCAGGAAAGCTGGAAAAGGAGAGCGAGCAGCTGTTCGACACGCTGACCGAATGCATGGAAGACGCCAAGCTGCACGGCTACGGGGCGCGCTAGGTTGATCGATCCGCTCCTCTATCAGCGGCTGGTCGAGCAGTCGCGCGACTACGCGCTCTTCATCCTCGATTCGAGCGGTCGCATCATGAGCTGGAACCTCGGCGCCGAGCGACTGAAGGGCTATGCCGCGGACGAGATCATCGGCCGGCATTTCTCGATTTTCTACACCCGCGACTCGGTGGAGAGCGGCTGGCCGGCACACGAGCTGGAGGTCGCGACCGTCGAAGGCCGATTCGAGGACGAGGGCTGGCGCGTGCGCAAGGACGGCTCGCGCTTCTGGGCGAACGTGATCATCACCGCGCTGCGCGACGACGAGGGCAAGCTCCTTGGCTTCTCCAAGATTACCCGCGACCTGAGCGAGCGGCGGCTGCACGAAGAAGCGCTGCGCCAAAGCGAGGAGCGTTTCCGCCTGCTGGTCGACGCCGTGCAGGACTACGCCATCTACGTCCTCGATCCGGAAGGCATCGTGACCAGCTGGAACTCGGGCGCGCAGCGCATCAAAGGCTACGCGCGCAATGAGATCGTCGGTCGGCACTTTTCTCACTTCTTCACCGAGGAGGACATCGCCGCCGGCAAGCCCTGGGAGGAGGTCGCAAACGCGCGGCGCAACGGCCGTGCCGAGGTAGAAGGCTGGCGCGTGAAGAAGAACGGCGATCGCTTTTGGGCGCGCGTCGTGCTGACCGCCATCAATGACGACGATGGACACCTGCGCGGCTTTGCCAAGGTGACGCAGGATCTCACCGAGCGGCGCCACGCGCAGGATCTGGAGAAGGCGGCGAAGAACGTGAACGAGTTCATCGCCATGCTGGCGCACGAGCTGCGCAACCCGCTCGCGCCGATCCGCACCGCAGTCGAGGTGATGTCCAAGGCGGGTGCCGAGGCCAACACCATCGAGGCCATGCGCCAGACGATCGATCGGCAAAGCGCGCAGCTCGCCCGCATCGTCGACGACATGATCGACATCGCGCGCATCACCAAGGGCAGCCTGGTGATCGAGCACGAGCCGGTCGAGCTCGGCGATGTCATGCGGCGCGCCGTTGAAACCGCAGCCCCGGCCATCGAGGCCGCGCGCCATGCGCTCGACGTCGATGCGCCGGATAGCGGCTTCCTGGTATACGGCGATCGTGACCGGCTGACGCAGCTCCTCTCCAACCTGCTCAACAACGCGGCGCGTTATACCCCGCCCGGCGGGCGCATCTCGGTGCGCGTGCGTCGCGAGGACGGGCACGCGCTGCTCAGCGTGCGCGACACCGGTCGCGGCATCGAGCCGCAGATCATGGATCGCATCTTCGACATGTTCGTGCAGGGCCGCTCGCCGCTCGAGCGCGTCGGCGGCGGACTGGGCATCGGGCTGGCGCTCGCCCGTCGCATCGCCGAGCTGCACGGCGGCACGCTGCATGCGACGAGCGAGGGCGAAGGCAAGGGCAGCGAGTTCATCGTGCGTGTGCCGCTCTCGCCCACGCCGGTCGCCACCGCGCCGCAGCCGCCGGAGCCGGCACAGACCGCGGTGCCGCGGCGGGTGCTCGTGGTCGATGACAACGTCGATGCCGCCGGGACCCTCGATCTTCTCTTGCGATCGCTCGGCCACGAAACGCGCGTCGCGCACGACGGCGTAAGAGCGCTCGATATCGCGCGCGAGTTCCGGCCGGAGGTGATCCTGCTCGACATCGGCATGCCGGGGCTCGACGGCTACGAAGTGGCGCGGCGCCTACGCGCCATGAACCACGGCCAGAACTTCCGCATCGTCGCCGTCACCGGCTGGGGACAGGACGCCGACCGCACACGGGCGAAGGAAGCGGGCTTCGACGTGCATCTGGTGAAGCCGGTGGACCTCGGCGTGCTCTCGAAAGTCCTCGACGACCGGACCGGCGCCACGCTGCACTAGCGCACTGGGGAACCTGAGCGGCGATCAGCGCCCGAGCGGCGCTCGATGATGCGCTCATCGCGCATGCGCGACACGATGGCGCCGAGGAGCGTGAAGCCAAGGCCGGTGGCGAACACCAGCCATTCGTCGGCGAGGTCGTGCCGCAGCAACCCGTCCAGCATGTTGAACACGCCCCAGCCGATAAAGAAGAAGCCGGCAAAGCCATGGGCGGAGGGCAGCGGTCCGGGCCCGCGCACCGCGCTCCAGAGAAGCACGACGCCGGCCGCGCACACGACCCACATCGACATGTAAAGAAGGCCGCCGAGCGGATGCATCAGGATCGCCTCGAAGAACGCGCCGAGGCCGACTCCGAGAAGCAAGGCTGCCTGGTTCGCACGCAAGGTCCGCATATCGCAGTACGACTGTCGAGGCGCCGCCGCGTTCCATGCCGCGGCGCGCGCTCTGCTGGATTTTGCACCGGTCCCGACCACCGGCACCCGCGCGCCGTCTTAGCGCCTGCCTCGCGGGAGGGGATCGCCGCTCAGCGAGTCCGCGGGTGGCGCGTAGAAGTTCAACGTGCGAAGCGGCGTACGACCATCAATGTCCCGGGGGCGAGCTTGTAGCGGCGGGTCTTCACAAGCGCGTCGCCGCGGCCGGCGAACACGAACAGCCACTGATCGGCGCCACGGTGGCGATTGCGCGGGTCGCCCTCGGATTTTTCCAGGAGTAATCACCATTTCCGCCGCCTGCGCGCGCCGGTTGCCGCGAATGACCCGGAACGCTTTTTTTGAAATGCAGCCGCTCGAGTTTCATGCGCGGTAAAGCATACAACCACCGCGTCCCTGCACGGTGGAGCGCGCGGGAAGACATGTGTCGGGATTTACCGCACGCGCGAGCCCCGACGGGAACAGCGTTTGCATTGATCCCCTAATCTTTCGACGAGAGGTGATCAATGGAACGCATTGAGAAAAGCATCGAAGTGCGCTGCCCCGTGCGCACGGTGTACAACCAGTGGACCCAGTTCGAGGAGTTCCCGCGATTCATGGCGGGCGTGAAGGAAGTGCGGCAGCTCGACGACACGCACGTGCACTGGCATGCCGAAATCTGGGGTAAGGACAAGGAATGGGACGCCGAGATCGTGGAGCAGGTGCCGGACCAGAGAATCGCCTGGCGCAGCACGACACCGGATGCGCCGAATGCCGGCAGCGTTCGCTTTGAGGCGCTGGGGCCTGACCGCACGCGCGTCAACCTGACGATGGAATACGACCCGCAGGGCGTGGTCGAGAACGTCGGCGACGCGGTCGGCGTATTCTCCGCGCGCGTGCAGAACACGGTCGAGGACTTCAAGAAGTTCATCGAGAGCCGCGGCGGCGAGACGGGCGGCTGGCGCGGCGAAGTGCGCGGCGGTCAGAAGACTTCGTAAGCCTGCTCGCGAGGCTGCGCGGCGCCTGGCAGGAGCTCTGCAGAGCGCCTCTTCGCTAGCGCGCGTCCTCCCCCGCCGCGGCGAGGCATCCCTTGACGTAGGCGTGGCGCTCGTCCCCTTCGAGGCGCCGGCCGGCGGCGCGCCGCTCGCACTCCAAGGTGGTATGGCGAACGCTCGCGTTCTTCACCGCGGGCGGCTTTTGGCATTCGGTCGTGTACCCGCGCCGCTCGGCGCCTTCCAAGCCGCGCTCTTTTGCGATCGCGTTGCACTTTTGTTGGCGCTGCTGGCGCACGCTCAGGTCCCCCGGCTTCGCTTGGCCATTGAGGCACGCGTTCATGAATTTGCCGCGCTCCGGTCCTTCGAGGCCCTTCTCCTCCGCCCGGCTGTTGCAGGCTTTCATGCGCTCCTGCGCCGGGGTGAGCTCGCGCGCGAGCGCATCTCCGAGTCCCATCGCCAGCAGCCAAAGGCCGACGGCTGCCGCGGCGCGTCGCGCTGTGACCGCCATCACCGTGCGTCCTAGCGAAGGACTGGGTTGAACATATGCGCCTGAAGCAGCAATAAAAAGACCGCGCCCGCCCCAAGCGCCAGCAACCTGTTTTGTTTGGCTCGTCATTTCGCCGCCGCGCGATGCGAAAGTCGCGTGCATGCGCTCTATTGCGCCGGGTAGGAGGTGCGCGGACAATCGATCCGCCACGCAGGCTCTGTGGGGAGACTGTGCCGGACCTGTACCTACGTACGCTGCAGCGCGCGGCGCAAATCGCCGGCGGCGAGCAGGCGCTCGCGCTGCATCTGAAAGTGACGCCGAGTCACCTGAATCTCTGGCTGAAGGGCCTCGAGCGGCCCACAACGGAAGCGTTCCTGCGAGCGGTAGATCTCGTCTCGGGATACGAGCTGGCGCAGCTGCCGCAAACGCCGCAAACGCCCGCTACGCCGCCGCAGCCACCGACGGACTAAGCCGCGCGCGGATCGAACCTGCGGCGGCGCGGATGTGAAACGCTGGCACGCGACGCCATGCGCAGCTCGATAAGCCGCGCCTTGTAGACCATCACGTTCGCGGGCGACGGCCGCTCGAAGCCGGCCATCCAGCGGTACACGAGCTTCGGCTCGACTTGCAGCGCGTTCGCGACGTCGAGCAGCGTGCCGAGCGTCTGCGAAGCAGCGAGCAGGAGATTGGTGAAGTCGTGCATGCGAGGCAATCTAGACGTTGGCCGCGAGTAGCGGAAGTCGCGCCCTGCAAAACATCCTAATGAAGCGCAAGCTTTTGTCTGCTAATAGGACTTCGGCAGTCCCAGAACGCGCTCGGCGACATAGCAGAGGATGAGCTGCGGCGTGATCGGCGCGATGCGCCCGAGCAGCGCCTCCCGCAGATAGCGTTCGACATGGTATTCGGCGGCGTAGCCGTAGCCACCGTGCGTCATCACCGCCTGCTGGCAGGCATCGAAGCAAGCTTCGCCTGCCAAATATTTCGCACTGTTCGCCTCCGCGCCGCAGGGCCTGCCCTGGTCGTACAGCCAGGCGGCCTTGAACACCATCAGCCCGGCCGCCTCGAGCGCCATCCAGTTTGCGGCGAGTGGATGCTGGATCGCCTGGTTCTGGCCGATTGGCCGATCGAACACGACACGCTCCTTCGCGTAGTTCGCGGCGCGCTTCACGGCGCAGCGGCCAAGCCCGACCAGTTCCGCGCCGATCAGGATTCGCTCCGGATTCATTCCGTGCAGGATGTAGTCGAAGCCCTTGCCCTCTTCGCCGATGCGATCGTCCTCGGGGACCGGCAGGCTTTCGAAGAACACCTGATTCGAGTCGACCGCGTGGCGGCCCATCTTGTCGATCTCGCGGACCTCGACGTGGTGCCGGTCCATGTCCGTGTAGAAGAGCGTGATGCCTGCCTCTGCACGCGCGAGCAAGAGAACCTTCTCCGCGACCTGGGCGGTGGAGATCCATACTTTCTGGCCGGAGACGTAGTACTTGGCGCCGCGCTTCTCGGCCTTGGTTTTCAGCTTTCGCGTATTGAGCCCGGTGTTCGGCTCGGTAACGGCGAAGCAAGCGCGCTCCTTGCCCGCAATGAGCGGCGGCAGCCAGCGGCGCTTCTGCTCTTCCGTGCCGAACACCACGACCGGATTCAGCCCGAAGATATTCATGTGCACGGTCGAGCAGCCGGAAAAACCGGCCCCGGATTCGGCGATGGTCTGCATCATCAGCGCCGCCTCGGTGATGCCCAGGCCCGCGCCGCCATACGCCTCCGGCATGGCGATGCCGAGCCAACCGTCCCGCGCGCAAGCCTGATGCAGCTCCGCCGGAAACTCGCCGCTTCTGTCGTGCGCGAGCCAATAGTCATCGTCGAACTGCTCGCAGAGCCTGGCGATCGCCTCGCGGATCCTTTCCTGCTCCGGCGTGAAGGCAAAATCCATCAACTCACCACGCCTTTGCGGCGCAGCTCGGCGATCTCGCCGTCGTCGAAGCCGAGCTCCACCAGCACTTCACGCGAGTGCTCGCCGAGCGCCGGCGTGCCGCGCCGGATTTCGCCGCCACGGCCGCCGTTCGCCCAGACCGGAAACTTGGCGTAGCCGCGCTCGGTGGCGCGGCGCTCGACGAGCTGCGGATGAGAAGCCGCCTCGGCAGGCGTCACGCAGAGGTCGACCGGCACGTCGTGTTCCTCGAGCAGGCGCAGCCATTCGGCGGCGGGCTTGCGGCGGATCACCTCCTCGAGCCGGCGCGAGAGCTCGTCGCCGTTGGCGCGCCGCTTCGCATCGGCTGCGAAGCGCCCGTCGGCGAGCTCCGGGGCGAGTCTTACGAAGTTCTGCCAGAAGTGCTCCTCCAGGATGCCGAGCGTCAGACGCTTGCCATCGGCGGTCTCGAAGACGTCATTCACCGGAAATAGATGCGCGCGCGCATCCGTGTCGCCCTCCAGGCCATGGCGCATGGCGCAGAGGAAAAACGCCGCCTCGAAGAGCGACAGATCGAGATACGCGCCCTTGCCCTCGCGCACCGCCGCGAGAATCGCCACGGCGGCGAAGGCACCGCCCGCCATGTCGGCGATTGGCAGCGATGAGCGCGTGGGCGGCTTTCGCCACTGGCCGGGAAAGGCGAGTCCGCCCGCGGCAGCGACGTAGTTGACATCGTGGCCCGGCCGCTCGCGCCAGGGCCCGCTCTGGCCGTAACCGGAGAGCGAGCAGTAGACGAGTGCGCCGTTGTGACGGCTGAGCGTCTCATAGTCGATGGCGAGGCGCCTTGCCACGCCTGGCCGAAAGCCTTCGATCACCACATGCGCCTTCTCCACCAGCCGCGCGACGACATCGGCGGCTTCGCGCTGCTTCAGATCGAGGGCAATGCTGCGCTTGTTGCGATTTTCCGTCTTGAACTGCACCGGCACATACGAGCGTCCCGGATCGCCGCGCGGCGGCTCCACCTTGATGACGTCGGCGCCGAGGTCGGCGAGGATCGAGGAGGCGAACGGCCCTGGCACGAACATCGAGAAGTCGATCACCTGGATGCCGGCGAGCGGCAGCCACGGCTCAGAGACGTTAGCCAAATGAGGGCGGCTCGATCCAGTTGTGAAGCACGATGCCGCCATCCACGACAACGGTCGTGCCAGTGACATAGGCGCCAAAGCGCTCCGAGAGGAGCGCGACCGCCATCGCCGCGACGTCGGCCGGCGTGCCGAAGCGCCGCAGCGGAATCTTCTCCACCATGCCCGGCGGCGCATTGAAGCCGCCGCCGGGAATCGCGCCGGGCGCGATGGCATTGACGCGGATGCCGCGCGGCCCGAGCGCGCGCGCGAGCTCCTTGACGAGCATCGTTTCGCCCGCCTTGGCGGCGCTGTAGTGCGGCAGGTTGCGCGGCGACTCGGCGTGCAGCGACGTCGTCAGCAGCATGCGTCCCTTGATGCCGCGCTCGACCATGTGGCGGCCAAGCGCCTGGCAGAGCACGAACGCCGCGTCGAGGTTGACCGCCAGCATCGCGCGCCATTGCGCCTCGCTCACTTCGAGCACGGTCTCGCTTTCCTGCCGGCGCGGGCTTGCGCAATGCACGAAGAGCGACACGCTGCCCAGGCGCCTGATCGCCTCCTCGGCGAGCGCTCGCGCCCCGGCGCCGCTCGAGAGATCGCAGCGCACATCCGCCTCTTCGATGTCTGCCCCGAGGACCTGCGCGCCCTCCTCGCGCAAGGCCTGCACCATCCCGCGGCCGATGCCGCGCGCGCCGCCGGTGACGAGCGCGCGCTCGCCCTCCAGCAGCTTCACGCGAGTCCCGCTTTCGCCCGCTTCGCGGCAAGCCGCTCGCGGCTCTTCGCCGTCTCGACGACGAAGCGCACGTGCTTGCCGCGCCCGCACTCCTCGATCGGATCGCGCACCGAGAACTCGAAGGTGACGCGCCGCCGGTCGATCTCGACGACGCTCACGTCGATGGTGGCTTTCAGTCCCAGCGGCGTCGCCGCCAGGTGATCGATCGAGACATGCGCACCCACCGAATCCTCGCCGGCGTCAAGGTGCTCGAGCAGGAAATCGCGACAGGTGTACTCGACGTCGCTCACCATGCGCGGCGTGGCGTACACCATGCCCTCCTTGCCCATGAAACCGATGCAGCGACTCTCATCCACCGTGACCTCGCGCCGCGTCGCAAGCCCTGCCTTCAGCGTCGGCTTCACGGCGCCTTGTATCCCGCGCGCTCGATCGCGCGCTTCAATTCTGCGGGACCCGCCTTCGCCGGATCGTAGGTGACGCGGGCGCGCGCCTCCTCGAGCGAGACGTCGACGTTCGCGACGCCCGCGACTCCGGCGAGCATGCGCGTCACGCTCTTCACGCAGCCCTGGCAGTCCATGCCTTCGACTTTCAGCTCGACCGTTTCCATGGCGCCGATATTACAGCCACAACCAGCGAGGGGAATCCGCGCCGACCGCCTGATGACGCGGTCTATCGGTCCTCGTTGCCGATTTCTTCAGGGGGCTCGCGCGTGGGCGGTGGCGCGCCGGATAAGGCAGCGGCTTGAGCGCGCGCATTCCGTTCAGCGATTCGCGCTATGACGGTGAGGTGCCGATCCAGGACGGCGTCGCCACCGTCAACAATGGCGTGATAGGCTCTCACCCAATGCCGCGTGCGCTCAAAACGTTCTTGCTCGTCGTGCTGGTCGCGCTCGTGCCCTTGCGTGGCCTTGCGGCGGCCACCGTCGGCCTGTGCGCCTTTGCTCATGAGCATGGAACTGCCGGACAGAGTTCGGCGCATGACCACGGGAGCGCGCATGAGGAAGAAGCGCCGGCGAGCCTACACGTCGATGCGACGTGCAGCTCATGCGCCGAGCATTGCTCCGGCAGCGCCTTTGCCGCCGCGAGTACGTCCGCGGCGCCACTTGTCGTCGCCAGCGCGGAACGCTGCGCCTCGACGCCGCGCCTGCAGCTCGGGTTGCACGCCGAGCGCCTCGACCGACCTCCTCTCTCCCGCTAAAGCCAGAACGCTCGAGTCGGCGCGCTGAATCGCGTCGGCGTTTGCGCGCACGCGCGCGTGTTCGAGAAATCGGAGAGAGGAATGCTGAAAGCAAAGCTAGCAGCGCTCGCCTGCGCCGGCCTTCTGGCCGCGAGCGCCCTGGCACAGCACGCACATGAACACCCCGGAGCGAAGGCGCACACGCGTCCGCCTGCGAAAGAAACTGCTTTCGGCCGCCCAGCCGATCCGGCGCAGGCGCGCCGCACGATCATGGTCGAGATGCGCGACTCGAACGAATTCACGCCCGACGAGATCACCGTGCGGCAGGGCGAGATCATCCGTTTCGTCGCCGTGAACGCCGGCGTCGAGATGCACGAGATGGTCCTCGGCACCATGCAGGACCTGAAAGAGCATGCGGCGATGATGAAGCAGCAGCCGGCCATGCATCACCACGCGGAGCCGCACATCGTGCATGTCGCGCCGGGCAATTCGGGCGTGCTCGCATGGGAGTTCACCCGCCCGGGCGAGTTCTACTACGGCTGCCTCGTCGAGGATCACTTCGAGCGCGGCATGGTGGGCCGCATCCGGGTGGTTGCCGCCACGGGCGCCGCGCCACCGATGCAGCACGACCATGACACGCAAAGCGACCATGGCCATGCCGCGGGCGACATGACGGGGGCCTATGGACCGCATCCGATGGCGCGCGAATCCTCCGGCACGGCCTGGCAGCCCGACGCCGCCCCGCACGAAGGGATTGTCGGCGCCCACGGCGATTGGCGAACGATGACGCACGGCTTCGTCAACCTGATCTACGACGACCAGGGCGGGCGGCGCGGCGACACGAAGACGTTCAGCACCAGCATGCTGATGGTCATGGCGCAGCGTCCAGCCGGTAACGGCACGCTTGGCCTGCGGGCGATGATCTCGGCCGATCCGCTGATGGGCAAGCGCGGCTATCCGCTGCTCCTGCAAACCGGCGAGAGCGCCAACGGCGAGCCGCTTATCGATCGGCAGCACCCGCACGACCTCTTCATGGAGCTCGCGGCGAGCTACAGCCATCGACTGAGCGAGCGCAGCTCGGTGTTCGCCTATGTGGGGCTTCCCGGCGAGCCGGCACTCGGCCCGCCCGCCTTCATGCATCGCTTCTCCGGCGAGGACAATCCGGAGGCGCCCATTTCGCATCATTGGCTCGACTCGACGCACATCACATACGGCGTAGTGACGATGGGCTACGTTTACGACCGCTTCAAGATCGAAGGATCAGTTTTCCGCGGCCGGCAGCCCGATGAGAACCGCTGGAACATTGAGTCCGGCAAGCTCGACTCAGCCGCGGTGCGGCTTTCGTTCAATCCGAGCCGCAACTGGGCGCTGCAAGTGAGCCGTGGCCGCCTCAAGAGTCCCGAGGAGCTGCATGCCGATGTCGATGTCGATCGCACCACCGCTTCGGCGATCTATCACCACTCGCTCGGCGCCACTGAATGGCAGACAACGCTCGCTTGGGGGCGCAATGCGCCGACCCATGGCGATACCACCGACACATGGCTGCTCGAGTCCGCGGTGCGCCTGCGCCGCTCACACACCGTATTCGCTCGCGCCGAGCGGGCAGAGAAGAACGAGCTCTTCCTGCCCGAGGATGCGCGCGCCGAGGAGACCTTTCGCGTCGGCAAGCTGACGGTCGGCTATGTGTACGACCTGCCGCGTCCCGGGCACCTGCGCATCGGCTTTGGCGGCCTCGTCAGCCGTTACTCCATCCCGGCGGAACTCAGCTCGGTGTACGGCAATCCCACTTCATTCATGTTGTTCGCCCGGCTCAAGATCTGACACCCCATGAGCTCGAGCTTGCGTAAACCGCTCTTCCTCGCGCACATCACGGCGAGCGTCGGCTGGATCGGCGCGGTCGCGGTATTCCTCGCCCTCGCCTTGATCGCCTGGCACAGCGGCGATCCGGCGACGGTTCGCGGCGCCTACCTCGTCATGGAACCTGCGGCCTGGTACGTGCTCGTGCCGTTCGCGGCCGCAACACTGATCAGCGGCGTAGTCCAGATCGCGACGCTGCATTGGAGACTCCTTCGCGACTACTGGGTGCTTTTCAAGCTGGTGATCGCGCTCTTCATCAGCATCGTCCTCCTGCTCTACATGCAGACGTTCCGCGCCATGGCACTTGCGGCCGCCGACAGCGCCTTGCCGCTCGATGCGGTCAGAAACGCCTCGCCTCTCATCCACGCGGCGCTCGCATTGGCGGTCCTTCTGGTGGCAAGCGCCCTTGCGATCTACAAGCCGCGCGGCAGCATTGGCAGCACGCCGCGCTGGGCAAGAATTTTCGGCGGCATCGTCGTTGTGGTGATCGTCCTGTTTGTCGTCCTGCTCCTTGCCAAAGGCCCCCATGGCCACGGCCCTGGACGGCAGCTCGGCAGCGCCATTGACCTTCCCATGATGACAAGCAGCAAAGTGCATCTGTGACAGCGACCGATCCCGTCTGCGGCATGAAAGTCGATCCGGCGAAGGCGGGGGCGACCGTGCAGCACGACGGCAAGACCTACTACTTCTGCTGCTCGCATTGCGCGGCGCGCTTCAAGAGCGAGCCGGACAAGTATTTGCAGCCGGCCGTCGATCCGGTCTGCGGCATGAAAGTCGAGCCAGCGAATGCCGCGGCCGAAATCGAGCACGGCGGCCGCACCTATCACTTCTGCAGCAAGCACTGCGCTCAAAAGTTCAAGGCTGATCCGGATAAGTACGCGGGCAAGCGCGTGGCCACGGCGCCCGCGTCCGCCGCTACGGGCGCGAAGTACACCTGCCCAATGCATCCGGAAGTCGTGCAGGTGGGACCCGGCTCCTGCCCTAAATGCGGCATGGCGCTCGTGCCAATGGTGCCGACCTTGCCGCGCGCGGCCGAGTACACGTGTCCGATGCATCCCGAGATCCGCAGCGACCGACCGGGAAGCTGTCCCAAGTGCGGCATGGCGCTCGTGCCGGTAGCCGGCACGGAGCTGCCGGAGGAAAACGGCGAGCTGCGTGACCACACCCGGCGCTTCTGGGTGAGCGCGGCGCTCAGCATTCCGCTGGTCATTCTTGCGATGGCGCCGATGCTCGGCGTCGCGCGGCCCCTCGGTCTCGCGCCCGCGGTGCGCGGCTACATCGAGCTGGTGCTCGCGACCCCTGTGGTGCTGTGGGGCGGCTGGCCCTTCTTCCACAAGTTCTGGCTCTCGGTCACCAACCGCAGCCCGAACATGTACACGCTCATCGGCCTCGGCGTGGGACTCGCTTACCTTTACAGCCTGCTCGCCGTGCTCGCGCCGGGACTCTTTCCGCACGAGATGCGCGAGCACGACGGCGCCGTGGGCACCTATTTCGAGGCGGCGGCAGTGATCGTGACGCTGATCATGCTCGGCGAGGTGCTCCAGCTACGTGCCATGGGTCGCACGAGTCAGGCCGTGCGTGCGCTGCTCGAGCTCGCGCCGAACACCGCGCGGCGCCTCGAGGCGGACGGGCGCGAAGTCGAAGTGCTGCTCGCCGATGTGCATGTCGGCGACCGGTTGCGCGTGCGACCGGGCGAGAAGGTGCCTATCGACGGCACTTGCGTCGAAGGTTCTTCGAACGTGGATGAGTCGATGGTCACTGGCGAGCCGGTGCCCGTGCCGAAGAAGCCGGGCGATCGCGTTACGGGCGCGACGATCAACGGCGGCGGCACCCTCGTCATCCGCGCCGAGCGTGTGGGCAGCGACACGCTCCTCGCACGCATCGTGCAGATGGTGGCCGAAGCGCAGCGCACGCGAGCGCCGGTGCAGCGCCTCGCCGACACCGTCGCAGCTTATTTCGTCCAAACGGTCATCGCCATCGCCGCGCTGACCGCGATCGTCTGGTGGCTCGCCGGTCCGCCGCCTGCCCTGACGTATGCGGTAGTGAATGCCGTCGCCGTGCTGATCATCGCCTGCCCGTGCGCCCTCGGTCTCGCAACACCGATCTCGATCACCGTGGCCATGGGCCAGGGCGCGCTGAACGGCATCCTGTTCCGCAACGCCGAGGCGGTGGAGAAGCTGCGCAAGGTCGACACGCTGGTCGTCGATAAGACCGGCACGTTGACGCTCGGCCGGCCCCAGCTCACGGACGTCGTGGTCCAAGGCTACGACGAGCGCGAAGCGCTCGGCCTGATCGCGAGCCTTGAGCGCGCGAGCGAGCACCCGCTTGCCCAGGCGATCGTCAAAGGCGCCGAGGAGCGCGGCTTGGCGCTGCAGCCGGTGACCGACTTCGAATCGCTGACCGGCCAGGGCGTGCGCGGCAAGGTCGGCGGGCAGCGCGTCGCGGTCGGCAGCCACCGCTTCATGCAGAACGTCCCCGAGGGGCTAGCGGCCAAGCCCGACGCGCTGCGCGCGCAAGGTAAGACGGCGCTCTTCGCTGCCATCGATGGTCGCGTCGCGGCGGTCATTGCAGTAGCCGATCCGATCAAAGAGACGACGGCCGAAGCGGTGAAGTCGCTGCAAGCGCAGGGCGTGCGCATCGTCATGCTGTCGGGCGACGCGCGCGCGACCGCCGAGGCTGTTGCGCGGCAGCTCGGTATCGACGAGGCGATGGGCGAGGTGCTGCCCGACCAGAAGGTGGAAAAGGTGAAGGCACTACAGACCGAGGGCCGCGTCGTCGCCATGGCGGGCGACGGCATTAACGACGCGCCCGCGCTCGCGCAGGCGCACGTCGGCATCGCCATGGGCACTGGCACCGATGTGGCGATCGAGAGCGCCGGCGTGACGCTGGTGAAGGGCGACCTGCGCGCGATCGCCAAGGCGATTCGCCTTTCGCGCGCGACGATGCGCAACGTCAAACAGAACCTGTTCTTCGCCTTCATCTACAACTCGCTCGGCGTGCCGATCGCCGCGGGCGTGCTCTACCCGTTCTTCGGCCTGCTGCTCTCGCCGATCTTCGCCGGCGCGGCGATGGCGATGAGCTCGGTATCGGTGGTGTCGAACGCGCTGCGCCTACGGCGAGCAAAGCTCTGAGCCGACATGGAGCTTCGAACCAAGATCGTCTTTTTGCTCGACGACGGCACGGTGCGCCCGGTGGAGCAGCATCGCTACGCCCTGCTCGTCGGCCGCAAGGCCAAGGCGCCCGATCTTGCCGGCCAACGCCTACGCGTGGCGGATCTCTATATCGCTGAAGCCCCGTCGAAGGTGTTGAACGAGACTTACAGCGTGCTCTACTTCGATCGCGACGGCTGGGCCTTCCTCGACGCAGCGGCTGCGCCGTACCGGGGCGATGCCGCAGATGCGTTCTGGACCCCGACAGCGGATGAGCGCGCGAAGATCCGGAGCTCGCTGTCCTAAGAGACGAGAGATGAGGCAACGCTAAAATGGGCGATGGCTGACTGCTGCGAAGACAAAAGCTGCGCCATCGAGGCGCTGCGCGAGCGCCAGGCGAGCACGCTGAAGACGGTCCTCTGGATCAACGCCGTGATGTTCATCGTGGTGCTCACCGGCGGGCTGCTCGCGCGCTCCTCCGCGCTGCTTGCCGATTCGCTCGACAATCTGGGCGACGCGCTCACCTACGCGCTCAGCCTCTACGCGGTTCAGCGCGACGAGCGCACCAAGGGCCGGGTGGCATTGTTCAAGGGCGCGCTCATCCTCGGCGCCGCCCTCTTTGTCATTGGCCAGATCGCCTACAAGCTGCTCCACCCGGCGGTGCCGGTATTCGAAGCGATGGGACTCATCGGCCTGCTCTCTCTCACCGCCAATGCCGCTTGCCTTGCGCTTCTTTGGAAACACCGCGCGGAAGACGTGAACATGAGCTCCGTTTGGGAATGCTCACGCAACGACATCGCCTCAAACCTTGCCGTGCTCGTCGCCTCCGCGGGCGTATGGTGGGCGGGCGCGCAGTGGCCCGACCTGCTCATCGGCTCGCTTCTCGCCCTTATGTTCCTGCGCTCGGCTTTGAGGGTGTTCCGCGGCGCCTTCGCCGCCCTACACACGGTCGAGGCACGCTAATATCTGGCTGAACTTCCGCTCCGCGGACAGGTCGGAACCAGAACTAAAGCAATGCTGCGTCGATCGCTGTTCACTTTGCTGCTGTGCCTTTTCGCGGCCGGCCATGGCTTTGCGGCGCACGCTTTCGCTGCCGCGCAAGCCGATCAGCATTGCATGCAGCACGACGTCTATGCAGGCGACTCTGGAACCGACGGCATGGCGGCGGATGCCTGCGCGGTCCACTGCGCTGCGGGCGTCTGCGTCACGTCCGTCCTCCCCGAGCGGCCATTCGCCGCTCCTGCGCCGCGACCTATAGCGGCCGAGGCGGTGCGGCCGCCGGACGGGCGCTCGGCGCCCGATACGGCCCCTCCCAAAGCTTCGCGTTCCTAGAACTCGCGGCCACGGCCGCAGAATTGAACCGCCGCGATCAACGCGGCGCGCCTTTCGCTTCCTAGGGACCCGCAATTGCGTATCGCATTCTGGGCAGTAATTGCAGTCGCCGTGTCCATGGGTGGCATAGCCGCCTATGCCACGCTGCGGCCGTCGAGCGCCGAGCATTTCAAGGCGGTCGATGTCACCGGCGCGGGTTGGGGCCGCGGCTTCGAGCTTACCGATCACCACGGCACGAAACGCACGCTCGAGGACTTCCGCGGCAAGGTCGTGCTGCTCTTCTTCGGCTATACCGGCTGCCCGGACATGTGTCCGACCACGCTAGCGCTCCTCGCCGGCACGATGAAGGAGCTCGGTGAGGATGCCGGCAAGGTGCAGGGCCTCTTCGTCACCGTCGACCCCAAGCGCGACACGCCGCAGCTGCTCGCGCAGTACGTGCCCGCGTTCTATCCGACGTTTCTCGGGCTCTACGCCGACGAAGCGACGACCGAGCGGACGGTGCGCGAGTTCAAGGGCTACTTCCACGCCAATCGGCCGAACGAGCATGGCTCGTACACGGTTGATCATTCGGCCCAGGTGTACGTTTTCGATCCGGCGGGCCGCTTACGGCTCTACATCCAGCCGCCCGAGGCGACGCCGCAATCGGTCGCGCACGACGTGCGGCTGCTGTTGCGCGAGGCGCAGACATGAAAGCGCTCCTCCTCGTGCTCGCGCTCGCGGCCACGCCGGCATCGGCGCAGCTCTTCGGCAACCAGGAGCTGCTCGAGCCGGACAAGGCCTTCCGCGTCTCCGCGCGCGCTCTGGACGCCCGCAACGTGGAGGTGACCTTCAAGATCGCAGACGGCTATTACATGTATCGCGAGCGCTTCAGCTTCGCGACCGCCGACGGCCGGCCGCTCGCCGGTGTCGAGATTCCGCGCGGCAAGGTGAAGGAGGACCAGTTCTTCGGCAAACAGGAGACGTTTCGCGACTTCGTGCGCATCCGCGTGCCGGTTTCCGCAGCCGACGCGGCGAAGGGCACCCTCACGCTGAACATCACGTCGCAGGGCTGCTCCGACAAGGGAATCTGCTATATCCCGCAGACCCAGCAGGTGCAAGTGCCGCTACCGCGCTCATGATCCGCGCCCTATTCGCATTGCTGCTGCTCGCGCTCGTCGGCACGGCTGGCGCCGACGAGGCGGCCGTACGCCGCATGCTGCAGGGCAAGCTCGGCGATGCCGCGATCGAGAGCGTGCAGGAGGCGCCCTTCGGCTCGCTGTACGAGGTTGTCGTGCGCGGCGCGGACGGCGTGCGCATCCTGTACGTAGACGATGCCGCGAGCGTCATCCTGAACGGACAGGCGATCGATGCGAAGACCGGCGCCAATCTGACGCGCGAGCGCGAGCGCAAGTTCGGCGCGATCAAATGGGCGTCGCTGCCCTTCGACGACGCGATCAGCATCGTGCGCGGCAACGGCCGGCGCAAGATCGCCGTGTTCTCCGACCCGAACTGCCCCTACTGCAAGCGCTTCGAGAAGGATCTCGCGCGGCTTGGCGACAGCACCGTGCACGTCTTTCTGTATCCAGTGATCAAGCCCGAGTCGCTGGTGCAGACGAAAGCCGTGTGGTGCGCGGCGGACCGGGCGCAGGCCTGGCGCGATCTAATGCTGCGCGACCTGCAGCCTACGGCGAAACCGGATTGCGCCACGCCGGTCGAGAAGCTCGTCGCACTCGGCCATCGCCTCGGCGCCAATTCGACACCCACCTGGTTCGTCGAGACCGGCGAGCGCTACAGCGGCGCGCTGGCACTCGATGATCTGCGCAAGATCCTCGACGAGGCCTCGCCACCCAAGCGATGAACCATCACGGGAGAAAAGCAGTGCAAATCCTCATCGCCGCGCTCGCCATGGCGGTCGCGCTCGCTGCCGCGCCAGCGCGCGCCGATCTCCTCACTCACGTCCACGGCCTCGCCTACAGCGCCGACGGCAAGCGGCTCATGATCCCGAGCCACCACGGCCTCGCCATCTACAAGAACGGCAAGTGGTCGAAGGCGCCGGGGCCCGAGCACGACTACATGGGCTTCTCGGCGACGGCGAATCACATCTACAGCAGCGGCCATCCGGCGGCCGGCTCGGGCCTCGTCAACCCCTTCGGCCTGCTGCGCAGCCAAGACGGCGGCAAGACCTGGGACAAGCTCGGGCTTGAGGGCGAGAGCGACTTCCACGTCATGGCGACGAGCTGGAATACCAACGCCGTGTACGTCTGGAATACCGCTCCCAACTCGCGCATGAAGCAGACGGGTTTGCATTACACCGTGAATGACGGCCTCGCCTGGCAGCGCGCCGCGGCGAACGGGTTGGCGGGCAACCCCTACGCGCTCGCGGTGCATCCGGACGATGCGAAGTCGGTGGCCATGGCTACGCCGAACGGCGTATTCGAATCGAACGACTCCGGGCAGAGCTTCGCGAAGATCGCACCGGGCCAGGGCACCGCGGTGTTCTTCGATCTCGACGGCAAGCACCTCTGGTACGGCGCCTACGACACCGAGGCGCGCCTTGCGCGTGCGCGGCTCAAGGGCGGGCCCGCCACGCAGTTCAAGCTGCCGGCGCTCACTAAGGACGCGGTGTCGTTCATCGCGCAGAACCCTGCGCGGCGCGAGGAGTACGCAATCGCCACCTTCAATCGCAACGTCTACCTCTCCGGCGATGGCGGCAAGAGCTGGAAGGCGATCGCCGAGCGCGGCGAGGCTAAATGAGGCCACGCACCGCTCTCGCGTTCGCCACCGTCGCGCTCATCGCGCTCGCCGTTGGCATCGCCTATCACTACCTCTCGCGGCCCGCGGCACCACGGCTCGCGGCGACGCAGGGCACTCCCTTCGCGCGCGCCACGACCCCGAAGGAACTGCCCGAGTTGCGGTTCGAGGACGGCGCGGGCGGCGCGCATACGCTCGCGGAGTTCAAGGGCAAGCTCGTGCTGCTCAACCTCTGGGCAACATGGTGCGCCCCGTGCCGCGAAGAGATGCCGGCGCTCGACCGCCTGCAGGCCGAACTCGGCGGACGGCGCTTCCAGGTGCTCGCCTTGTCAATCGACCAGCAAAGACCGGAGGCGGCGCGCAAGTTCTTCGCCGACGTCGGCGTCAAGTCGCTCTCACTGTACGTCGACCGCTCGGCGCAGGCCTCGTTCAAGCTCGGCGCCGTGGGTCTGCCGTCGACGCTGCTCGTCGACGCGAACGGCCGCGAGATCGGGCGCCATGTCGGCCCGGCGAAATGGGACTCACCCGAGGTGGTCGAAAGCCTGCGCCGGCGCATCGAGGGAGCGCTGCACTGATGGACGCGTCCGCGCTCGGCGCGGCGACGGCGTTTGCCGCGGGTGCGGTCTCGTTCCTCTCGCCGTGCGTGCTGCCGCTCGTGCCCGCCTATATGTCGTACGTCACCGGACAATCGCTCGCGAGCAACGCCGGCACCATCACCCTGTCCTCACGCATGTCCGCTGCTACGCTGAGCTTTTTCTTCGTGCTCGGCTTCTCGGCGGTGTTCATCGCCCTTGGCGCGAGTGCCACCGCGATCAGTCGAGCGCTCTTGCAATACCGCTACGAGGCGGGAATCGTCGGCGGCGCGCTCGTCACCTTGTTCGGCATCGTGATGCTGGTCGGCGTCGAGCGCGTGCCGTTGCTGCGCCGCGACGCGCACTTTCATCTTCGCGCGGCGACCGGCAATCCGGCGTCCGCTTTGGTGCTCGGCGTCGCCTTCGGCTTCGGCTGGACGCCGTGTATCGGGCCGATCCTCGGCGTGATCCTGACCGCCGCAGCGGTGAGCGAATCGGCCTCGGCGGGCGTGCGGCTGCTCGCCGCGTACTCGGCCGGGCTCGGCATCCCGTTCCTACTGACCGCGGCCTTCCTGCACGAGGCGGCCGGACGGCTGCGGCTCATGCGCCGCACCGGCCGGCCGCTCATGATCGCCGCCGGCCTCGTCATGGTCGCGATGGGCATCGCCATGATGACCGGCAAGCTGACCGCATTCAGCTACTGGCTGCTCGAGCGCTTCCCCGTGTTGGGACGAATCGGATGATCAAGCGAAACGCGGCTGTTATGGCATGCGTCGTCGCCGCAATAGGCATCGGCGTGTATTTCGGCTGGAGCTCGATCGCGACTCTGAGCGTGACCACGTTCATCGTATCCCTGCTGCCCTGCGTGGCGATGTGCACGCTCGGCGCCTGCGCCGAACGCATGGGTAGCAAGGCAAGCGCTCAATCCAACGACGTAACGCGAAAGGAGATCTCATGAACACGAGTTTGCGCACCGGCATCATCGGCACGGCATTGGCCGCGAGCATCGGCGCCTTGGCGATCGTCGGCATCGCCTCGGCCCAATCAGACTCGCAGCGCAGCCCGGGCATGCAAGGCGGCATGGGCCAAGGGACGATGGGGGGGATGGGTCAAGGCGGCATGGGCGGGATGATGGGCATGATGCAAGGCTGCCCAATGATGCAGACGGGCGGCGGCCACGGCATGGCGCACCTGCCGCCGGGGAACGAGAAGCTCGAGCTGCAGATGCACGCCGACATGATGCGCGCGATGAGCGACATCATGAGTAAGTACGCGGCGCGGCTTCCGGACAAGAAGTAGGTCACCGTGCGCGCCGCGCTGGTGCCTCTCCTTCTTGCTGTGACGACATCCGCCTTCTCTGCCGGTGACGCCAAGCGCGGCGCTCAGGTTTTCCAGGCGTGCATGGCCTGCCACTCGGTCGTCGCTGGCGAGCACCTCACCGGACCGAGCCTCGCCCATGTGTGGCAGCACAAGGCAGCAACCCAGCCCGGCTTCCAGCGCTACTCCGAAGCGCTAAAAGGCGCGAACGTCGTATGGGACGAGGCGACACTCGACAAGTGGCTCGCCAATCCCGAAGCGCTCGTGCCGGGCACGAGCATGACATTTGCGGGGCTAAAGCAGGAGAAGGACCGGCTCGATGTCGCGGCTTACCTGCGTGCGCTGGCCGAGGACAAGGCGCCAAAACCTGCCGCGAAAGGTGGCATGGGTGGCATGGGCATGCAGAGGCGGCAGCCCGATCTGCACAAGGCGCCGCCCGAGGCGCAGGTGAAATCGATCCGCTATTGCGGCGATACCTACACGGTCGAGACCGCCGACGGCAAGAGCCAGAAGATCTGGGAATTCAACCTGCGGCTGAAGAGCGATTCGAGCAAGCTCGGGCCCGAGGCGGGCAAGCCGGTCGCGCTCGGCGCCGGCATGCAGGGCGATCGCGCATCGATCGTCTTCGCCTCGCCGAAGGAAATCAGCCAATTCATCCAGGCGGATTGCCGCTGACGGGCTTTGCGGCCGCGCTATTGCTCGTGGCCTGCAGCGAATCCCAGACCGCGGGCGACGACCCGCGCGCCGATCCGCGCGACGCCGCGAAGGTAGCGCTCGGCGCGCGCGTCTACGCCGAGCACTGCGCCGCGTGCCACGGCGCAAAGCTGGAGGGGCAGCCGAACTGGAAGGAGACTCTGCCGAACGGCCGCCGCCCGGCTCCGCCGCACGACGACAGCGGGCACACATGGCACCACGCCGACCGCGTGCTCTTCGCCATCGCCAAGAACGGGCTCGTGCCGCCGTACGCGCCGGCCGGTTACGAAAGCGACATGCCGGCCTTCGCCGGCAAGCTGTCCGACGAGGAGATCTGGGCCGCGCTGGCGTACATCAAGAGCCGCTGGTCGCGCGACGTCATGTCCATCCGCGCCGAAATGTTTGGCAACGCTGCGGGCAAATAGCAGCGTGCCTTTCTACGCTCGCTTCATCCTGCCGCGGCTCATCGATCTTGCGATGAAGCAGAACATGCTGCGCGAGCGGCGCGCCGCCCTCGTACCTCGAGCGAAGGGAAAGGTGCTCGAAGTCGGGATCGGCTCGGGACTCAACCTTCCGTACTATTCGGCCGGGGTCGATTGCCTTTACGGCCTCGATCCATCGCCGCAGCTGCTCGCTATGACTCGGCGAAACCTGGCAGTGCGGAGCTCGTCTGCCAATCGGCGGAGCGCCTGCCGTTTTCGGACGCGAGCTTCGACAGCGTCGTGATGACTTGGACGCTTTGCAGGGATCGCCGATGCGGCGAGCGCACTCCGGGAAATCCGGCGCGTGCTCAAGCCCGGCGGCGAGCTTCTCTTCATCGAGCACGATCTGTCGCCCGACGCGCGCGTCGCGGCGTGGCAGCATCGTCTGACGCCGCTATGGCGTCCGCTCGCCGGCGGCTGCCATCTCGACCGGCCGATCGAAACGCTCGTGCGCTCCGCGGGACTCAACATCGCCGGCCTGCAGAAATCCTCTTTCCCGGGACCGAAGCCATTCGTGTACATGTATGAGGGACCGGCACGCGCCTGAAGCCTGGTATCGCGATCGCTCGGCCCTGTCGTTCATCGGCCGCCGCTATCTGCCTTGGCTCGCCGCGCTAAGCCTCGCTTGGGAGCTCGCGCAATTGCCGCTTTATACGATCTGGCGCGAGGAAAGTTCCGCCTACATCGCTTTCGCGGTAGCGCATTGCACTGCCGGCGATCTGCTGATCGGTACGGCGGCGCTCGCCATAACGCTCATGACGCTGCGCGCCGCTAACTTCCAGACATGGCGCTGGCAAAGCATCGCCATCGTGACGACGCTGATCGGAGTGGTCTACACCTTCGCGAGCGAATGGATGAACACGTCGGTGCGGCAAAGCTGGGCCTATGCGCCGGCAATGCCCGTCATCCAGCTGCAGGGCGTCGTCGTCGGCGTATCGCCCATTGCGCAATGGCTGGTGGTGCCGACGCTCGCACTTTATTTGGCACGCCGCTTGAGCGCGCCCTGATCCTCAGCCGCAGCACCTCATGCCGAGGTGCATCGTGCCGATGGCGAGCACTGCCACCAGAGCGATCCCACCCATCACCGCGAGCACGGCCAGGATGACGTTGCTCGCGCCGCCCGCCGCGGGGCCGCCGGCCGGCGTAAAGAGCTTAAGCAGGAGTACGACGCCGCCGATCACGAGGGCGATGGCGATGAGCACGGGCAGCCATCCAAAGCCCATCACGCCGCCCATCATCGAGTCCATGCCACGCATCATGGCCCTTTGACCGCACTGCGCATCGGTCGTTTAAGCCCGTTTCTTGCTCGGCGTGTTTCACACGAGGAGATTCCATGCCCCACGAGCAATTCAGGTCGTGCATCCAGGCGTGCTTCGCCTGCGCCGAAGCTTGCGATCACTGCGCCGCTTCGTGCCTGAAAGAGAAGGACGTCCAGAAAATGGCCCGCTGCATCGCGCTCGACATCGACTGCGCGGAAATATGCCGGCTCGCCGCCGCCTATATGTCGCGCGGTAGCGAGTGCGCGCGCGACGTATGCGGCTTGTGCGCGGACGTGTGCGACACCTGCGCGCAGGAATGCGCCAAGCATCCGATGGATCACTGCAAGCGCTGCGCCGATGCCTGCCGGCACTGCGCGCAAGAGTGCCGCCGTATGGCCGGCTCGCAGCCGCGTTCTCGCGGGCAGCAGGCGAGCGAGCGCCCAGGCGCGCACTAGCCGCTCAGCGCTTCAGCCGGCACGAGCTGGCGGGCAGCCCGCGCGCGCTCCGAGCAGTGGCGGGCCTGGTCAGCCCGCTCGAGGCGCCGCCGGCCGCGTTGAGATTCAAAGGAACGGCGCGGTTCCTGTGCGATCATGCGGCTCGCGAAACCGTACGAATAAAAAAGCGCATTGATCAAATCCCTCGGTCGCTACCGGATCCAGGCGGAAATTGGCCGCGGTGCCATGGGCACCGTGTACCGCGCGCTCGACCCGGTGCTCGAGCGCGCGGTCGCGGTGAAGACGCTGAACCCCGATCTCGCGCCTGACATCGTCGCCGAAATGAAGGCGCGCTTCGTGCGCGAGGCGAGATCGGCCGGCCGGCTGAATCATCCGAACATCGTCACCGTGTACGACGCCGACGTCGACGGGGAGCTCGCTTTCATCGCCATGGAATTGCTCGACGGCGAGTCGCTGCAGCAGAAGCTGGACTCGGGAGCGCGGCTTCCCCTGGAGACGATCGTCGACATCGTGGCGCAGGTCGCCGAAGGACTCGATTACGCCGGACGCTTCGGCATCGTGCACCGCGATATCAAGCCGGCCAATATCATGGTGTCGCCGGCGGGCCTGGCGAAGATCACCGACTTCGGCCTCGCGCGCGTGCCAGCCTCGTCCATGACGCAGGCGGGAAGCGTGCTCGGCTCGCCGAATTACATGGCGCCTGAGCACATCCAAGAGCAGCCGATCGATGCGCGCGCCGACATCTTTTCGCTCGGCGTCGTGCTCTATGAAATGCTCACCGGCAAGACGCCTTTCGAGCGCGACGGCGAAGATGTTTTCATCCTGCTCGAGCGCGTCGTAAAGGACCCGGCGCCCAAGGCCTCGGCGCAGCGACCCGGCGTGCCGAGCGAGCTCGACGCGATCATCGCGCGCGCGCTTGCCAAGCGTCCCGAAGAGCGCTATGCGCGCGCGGGGGAGTTGGCGCGCGAGCTGCGCGAGCTCGCTGCCGGGGCGGCCGATGCACACTTCGCGCCCGAAGGCGAGCCCTCAGCCGAGAACCTCGCCGCGCCGGAGAGCCTCGCCAAGTTGCTCGCCGATGTCGAGGCGTTCTCGCGCGCGCAGGAGCCTTCCAGCGCAGCGAACGAGCTCAATTTTCAGTTGCGCAAGGCGTTCCATTACCTCCAGGAGCTGGTGCGCCAGGTGATCCGTGCCGATCCGGCATTCGCCGTGAAGCTCGACCTGATCTACCTCGGCGCGCTGCCCGCGGCCCGTCTCGGCGAGGGGCGCGTCGACCTCAAGACGCGCAAGATCGGCGACGCGGAAGTGGTCGATTGCCTGACGTTCAGCTACCGCATGAGCGCGCCGCGCAAAGCGCGAATCGCGCTGAGGCCCGAAGAGGCGCGGCTCCTGAAGCGCGAGCTCGAGCGAGCGGGACTGCGCTACGACTCGCGCGAGGTCGGCGGCAATGGCGGCAAGCCGCGCTTCGAGGCCTTCCTGATCGAGACCGACATCGCGGCAAGGGCAACGCTGCGCGGCGACTTCGAGTCGAATGCCGTGGAGATCGCCTGCCAGAACGTCGGCGTGCTCGGGCCGGCGAAGTACCGGCTCTCGAGCGCCGAGTTCGACACGGCGATCTGGGAGTTCGGACAGCTCCTGCTCGGACGGCCGAGCCGCTTCGCGGGGCTGCGGCTCCCCGGCAGCGGCGGGTTCGCTACTTGACGAGCATCACCGGCGTTTCGGCAAGGCGCAGCACCTTGTTCGCCGTGGTACCGAGCCAGTTGGCCGGCGTGCCGATGCAGATGAGGTCGCAGCCGGCGCTCTTCGCGTGCTTCACGATCACCTCAGGCGGATCGCCGACCAGGACGCGCGCGTCGTAGGCGAGCCGGGCGCTGTCGAGCGCTTTTTTCGCCGACGCGAGCGCCTTTTGGCCCTCCTCCTCGTAATAGCGCTCTACCTGCGCCTTGCTCACCGCCGCGCCCAGGCCGCCGATCCTCGGCACCGGGCGATGCACGGTGATGAGCTCGATCGCGGGCTTCTCGCGATACCAGTCGGCATGCGCGATCACCGACTTCACCGTGTCCAGGGAATGCGGCGAGCCGTCCACCGCCAGCAGAATTTTCATGCAAGCTCTCTTTTGCCGCGCAAAGGGGCGCGCGCAGATTTTACGACTTGCGCCGCGCCGCCATGCACTGAGCAGACGGATCAACCGCGCTGACATGCGCATAGTCGCTATTACGCTGCTTGCGGGAGCGCTCGTCGCCGCCCTCCTCGTCGTTATCGCTTACGAGCGCGACATCCGGACCGCACGCGAGCGCGCCAAGAACGGAAGCGCGATCGCGCAAACGCCTTGCGGCCCGATCGAGTACGCCTCGCTCGGCAGCGGCCCCGCCCTCCTGATCGTGCACGGCGCCGGCGGTGGCTTCGACCAGGCGCTGGACATGGCGGCGCCGCTCGCTGCAAGTGGCCTGCGCGTCGTGCTCATGTCGCGCTTCGGTTACCTGCGAACGCCGCTGCCGGCGGACGCGTCGCCGGCGGCGCAGGCGGATGCGCATGCGTGCCTGCTTGATGCCCTCAAGATCGAGCGCGCCGCCATCCTCGGTGCTTCGGCCGGCGCGCCATCCGCCCTGCAATTTGCGTTGCGGCACGCCGCGCGCTGCACGGCTCTCGTATTGCTCGTACCTGCCGCTTACGCGCCGCGCCCGGGAGGCGACGCCCCGCTCAAGACGCCGCGCGGCACGCCGCTCTTTTTCGAGACGGTGCTGCGGTCGGACTTTCTCTTCTGGGCGATGATTCGCGCTGCGCCGGCGGTGGTGATGCGCTCAGTTCTCGCCACGGCGCCCGAGGTCGTGAGCCGCGCGAGCGCCGAGGAAAAGGAGCGCATGGCGCGCGTCATGGAAGCGATCCTGCCCGTCAGCCCGCGGCGGCGGGGCCTGCTCAACGACGCGGCGGTCATCTCGACGCTCGCCCGGTACGATCTCGAGCGCATCGCGGCGCCCACGCTCGCGATCAGCAGCGCCGACGACGGCTTCGGCACCTACGAAACTGCCCGCTATAGCGCCGAACACATTCCCGGCGCGCGCTTCATCGGCTTCGAGAGCGGCGGCCACCTCTGGGTCGGCCACCACGGGGAAGTACTTCGCGAGGTCGCGGCCTTCGTGAAGCGCTGAAGACGTCTAGAGCTCTTTGCGATAGAAGACGACGCGCTCCGTCTCCGCGAAGCCGAGTGCGCGATGCACGGCGTGGCTCGCTTCATTTGCCAGCAGGGCGTCGGACGCCACCTCGGAGCAGCCGATAGCGCGCGCCCAGCGGAACACTTCGGCGACGAGCGCCCGGCCAATGCCTTGGCGCCGCGCCCGCGGCGCGACATACAGACCTTCGAGGAAAGCGACGGGCGATGCTTGCGCGCCATTGACATAGTCCGTCCGCAGCGCCGCCTCGGCGAAGCCAATCGGTGCTCGTGTATCACCGTAGGCGACGAAGGCGGCATGGCGCCGCGGCTCGGCGACGATCGCTGCCATCTCAAGGAGCTGCACGTCGTGCGGTTGCGGCCAGAGCGCATCGCGCAGCCCGAGCCAGCCCGGCTGCTCTGCCGTAAGGCAGCGCTCGATCAACAAGTCGAGTGGAAGAGTCCGCCGACCGGGCGCTCCTTCGCCAGCCGGTTATAGAGCTCGACCGCCTCGCGCGTCTCGAGGACGTGCACCTCGATGCCGCGCCCTTCGAGGAGGTCGAGCGTCTCCGGGCAGGTTTGCAGGGCGAGCTGCATGCCGCGCGAGAGCACGATCGATTCGGCGCCACGCTCGAGGAGCTCGGCGATGTCCGCCGGCTGAATACCAGGCACGTGCTCGGTGCCGGTCTCGCGCCAGTCCCAGGCGCGGCCGCCGCCAGGGTAGAGCTTCCAGTCCTTGCCGTCGCCCAGGCGCCCGACTTCCAGGCGTCCCCACGAGATGTGCGTGATGAGCGGCGAGCGCTTCACTGCAGGTAGCGATTGAGATCCGCCGTCGCGAGCGAGCGCTCGAGGTAGCCGAAGGTGCCGCGCTCCTTCACCTCGCGCGCCGCTTCCAAGAGGCCGGTCATCGCCGCGCGAAAGAGCGAGGTGGCGAGGCTGATGCGCCGCACACCCGCCGCCTCGAGATGGCTGACGCTGAACGATTTCCCTTTGATGCCGACCATGAAGTTCACCGGCCTCTTTACCGCCGCGCACACCTTGCGCACGGCGTCGAGGTCCGGCAATCCCGGTGCAAAGAGCACGTCCGCGCCCGCCGCCTCGAACGCCTTCAGGCGCCGGATGGTGTCGTCAAGGTCTGGATTGCCGCGCAGGAAATTCTCGGCGCGCGCGGTGAGCGTGAACGGAAAGGCGAGCGAGCGCGCGACATCCGCCGCCGCTTCAACGCGCGCGACTGCGGCGGCGAAATCATAGAGCGGCCGATCCTTGTCGCCGGTCGCGTCCTCGATGGAGCAGCCGACGAGCCCGGCCTCGGCCGCGAGGCGCACCGTCTCGGCGACCACCGCCGGCGAGTCGCCGAAGCCTTTCTCGAGATCGGCGGACACGGGAAGGTCGGTCGCGGCGACGATGACGCGCACCTGCGCGAGCGCCTCGTCGCGGCTGATCTGGCCGTCGCGGCGGCCGAGCACGCCGGCAGCCGCGCCGCTGGAAGTGGCGAGCGCCTCGAAGCCGAGCCCGGCGAGCAGCCGCGCCGAGCCGCCGTCCCAGGGATTCGGAATGACAAAGGCGCCCGCGCCCTCGTGCAGCTTGCGAAAACGCTCGGCCTTCTCGCGTTGGTTCACGCGGCGATTTGCAGCTTGTTGATGACGCGATCGACACCGGAGAGGTACCAGGCGTCCATCTCGGCGCGGCGCTTCTGCTCGTCCGTGGGCACGCTGCCGTCGAGCGTTACCACCCATTTCGCGCAGCGCGGCTGGATCTGCGCCGCGTCGATCGCCGGATCCGCTTCCAGCACGAGTCTCAGCGCCTCGGCGACCTCGTCGTCGCGCTCCTCGTACTTCGGCCGTAGCTCGAGCGCATTCACCACATCGCAGCGCCCCGGCGTCCACCAGGCCAGCACCCCGGCGAAGAGGCGGTGCGGCAGGCTGATGACATGGCCTTCGAGCGTGATGACGCCCTCGGCGACCGAGATCTCGATGTCGCCGACCGGATTGTCATGGTTGCCCTCGCGCAGCACCTCGGTGCGTTCATTGGTATGCGAGCGCAGCGTGCAGTTACGGAACTCCGGCTGCTCTAGCAGCCGGCGCGCGAGTGAGTCGCGGATCGCGCCGTCGCCGCGCCGCTCGCCGGGCGCCACGCGCAGCCGATCGACGATACCGCGCACGTTCGCGACCGATGCCGCGAGCTCGAGCGCGAGCTTCTTCGCGGCGATGTCGCCGACCTCGCCTTCGAGCACGGCGACACCGTCGGCATTGCTGATATGGATGGGAAAGCGGTGGACATTGATGCGCGGCTCGCGCTCGAGCCGCCCGTGGATCTGCTTCGTGATCGACTCCCGCGGGTTCATCGACCCTCCTTTCTGCCTGGCGCGCCGCAAGCTTTATGCCGCTTCGTTACTCGGCGCGAATATTGTTATCGCGCACCACCTTTCCCCAGCGCTCCATGTTGTCGACGATCCATTTCTGCGTCGCCTCGGGGCTGAGCGCGACCACATCCATGCCGAGCGTGTCGGTGAGCGTCTTGTTGACGTCGGGCAGCTTGATCGCCTTGACGATTTCGGCATGCAGCTTGTCGACGATCGGGCGCGGCGTGCGTGCCGGCGCGAGGATGCCCCACCAGGCATATGCCACCACGCCCGGCACGCCGGCTTCGGCGAGCGTCGGCACGTCGGGCATAGTGTGCGAGCGCTTCTCTCCGGTCAGCACGAGCGCCCGCATCTTGCCGTTTCGTACATGCTGGGCCTGCGCCGCCGTCGACGCCATGGCGAGATCGACTTGTCCGCCCATCACGTCGGTCGAGAGCGGCCCGCCGCCTTTGTATGGGACGGGCACGATGTGCACGCCCGCGGCCTGGTTGAGCACGATCGTCGTCAGGTGCGCGAGCGAGCCGTTGCCGACGTTGCCCATCGTCACCGTATCCGGCTTTGCCTTGGCGGCCGCGAGCACGTCGGCAAAGCTCTTGAACGGTTTCATCATCCCCGTCGTGATCGCCATTGGCGCCGTACCTACGATCATCACGGGCGCAAAGTCCTTCACCGGATCGAACGGCAGGTTGGGATTCAGCGCCTGGTGCACCGCGTGCGTATCGAAGATGAAGACGAACGTGTAGCCATCGGGCGCACTCTTCGCGACATAGTCGGTACCGATGACGCCGGAGGCGCCGGTGCGGTTCTCGACAATGAACTGCTGCTTCAGCGACTCGCTGAGCTTTGCCGCCAAGATGCGCGCCAGCGGATCGACCGAGCCGCCCGGTGGATACGGCGAGACGAACTTGACGAGGCGCGTCGGCCACTGCTGCGCAAAGGCGGGAAACGCCAAGACGAGCAGCGCGAGCAGTCTAAAAAGCCACATTGCGCCCGCCTTTCAGCTTCAGCATGTCGCGCGCCTCGTTCGGCGTCGCGACCGCGAGCCCGAGTTCTTCGAGGATGCGGCGCGCCTTCGACACCTGCTCGGCGTTGGATTTCGCGAGCTGGCCGCGGCCGAGCCACAGGCTGTCTTCCAGCCCGACGCGCACGTTGCCGCCCATCACGGCGCTCATCGCGGCGATGAACATCTGGTTGCGGCCGGCGCCGAGCACCGACCAGTGATACGCGTCGCCGAAGAGCCGGTCGGCGGTGCGCTTCATGTGCAGCACGTCCTCGGGATGCGGCCCGATGCCGCCGCGGATGCCGAACACCGACTGGATGAAAAGCGGCGGCTTGAGCAGCCGCCGGTCGACGAAGTGCGCCGCGACGTACAGATGCCCGATGTCGTAGCACTCGATCTCGAAGCGCGTGTCGTTCTCGGCGCACGACTCGAGGATGTAGGCAATATCCTTGAACGTGTTCTTGAAGATGCGCTCGTCCGAGCCGGCGAGATAGGGCTTCTCCCAGTCGTGCTTGAATTCCTTGTAGCGGCCGAGCATCTCGTAGAGGCCGAAGTTCATCGAGCCCATGTTGAGCGAGGCGACCTCGGGCTTGAGCTTGAGCGTGGGCTGCAGCCGCTCCTCGATCGACATGGTCGGCGCGCCGCCGGTGGTGAAGTTGATCACCACGTCGCTCTCCCCCTTGATCTTGCGCGCGAACTGACGGAAGAGCTCCGGATCCTGCGTCGGGCGTCCATCCTTCGGATCGCGCGCGTGGAGGTGCACGATCGCCGCACCCGCTTTTGCGGCGCTAATCGCCGCTTCAGCGATTTCGTCCGGCGTGATCGGCAGATGCGGCGACATGGTCGGCGTATGAATCGAGCCGGTCACCGCGCACGTGATGATGACTTTGCCTTGCGCTGCTGCCATAGTTTGGGCGCTACCGGGGAGGAACCATGAAGCTGGGGATTCTAGGCTCGATTAAGAGTGGCATGGCTAAAGGAGCGGGCCCGTGAACATCGACATCCGGCGCGTCGAGCCGGGGGACTACAAGGCAGTGTGCCAACTGCATGCCCAGCCCAATGCGCTGCGCGGCACACTGCAACTGCCCTTCCCGTCCGAAGAAAAATGGAAGGAGCGTCTCGCGAAGCACGGCGATCACGACTATGGCCTCGTCGCCTGCGTCGAGGGCCAGATTGTCGGCATGGTGTACATGCACGCGGGTCCCTGGTCTCCGCGCCGGGCGCATGTCGGCCAACTCGGCATGGCGGTGCACGACAAGTGGACGGGCAAGGGCATCGGCACGGCGCTCATGAAGGCCGCGATCGAACTCGCGGACAAATGGCTAAACCTCTCGCGCCTGGAGCTCACCGTATACACGGACAACGAGCCCGCGCTCCGCCTGTATAAGAAGCTCGGCTTCGAGATCGAGGGCACGCACCGCAAATACGCGTTCCGCGACGGCACGTACGTCGACGCGCACACTATGGCCCGGCTGCGCTGAATGAATTCCGTACGAAGTACAGAGTTGGTTAGCCGGCTTTCAGCTGGAAGCCGCCGTCGACCACGAGGTGCTGGCCGGTGATGAAGCCGGCTTCGTCGGAGGCGAAGAAGAGCACTGCGTTGGCGATGTCTTCCGGCTCGGCGAAGCGCTTAAGGTAGGTGCCCTCGAGCATCTTGTCCTTCACGCCCGAAGTGAGCTTCTTCCAGATGTCGGTCTTGGTGTGCCCGGGTCCTACGGCGTTCACGCGGATGTGCGGGGCGAGCTGCTTGGCGAGGGTCATGGTGAAGCTGACCATCGCGGCCTTGGCGGCGGAGTAGTCCATGATCGGCTCGCGCCCGCAGTGCTCGAGGCCGCGCACCGAGGCGATGTTGATGATCGTGCCGCCCTTCGCCGCGAGCATGTGCGGCGCCGCGGCCTGGGCGCAGAGGAACGCGCTGACGACATTCAGCTCGTAGCTTCGCATCCAGTCGGCGGCGGTCTTTTCTTCGAACGGCTTCGGATCGGTGCCGCCGGCGTTGTTCACCAGCACGTCGAGGCGCCCTAAATTGCGCATCACCGCGCCGATCGTGGCGTCGACGTCGTTCTTCTTCGTCATGTCGCCGATGATCGGCTCGATGCCCGAGCCCTTGGCCACGGTGTCGGCGAGCGTCTCGGCGTGCGGCCCGACGATCGCGACGCGCGCGCCTTCGGCGGCGAAGCGCAGCGCGATCGCCTGCCCGATGCCGCGGCCGCCTCCGGTGACGAGCGCCACCTTGCCTTCCAGTCTCATCCTTTGATTCCTCCCGAGCCCCAGCCGGCGACCAGATAACGCTGGATGAATACGAATACCACGAGCACCGGCACGAGCACGAGCGTGCCGGCCGTCATGATCATGCCCCAGTCGACGACGCTCGCGTTGTAGAGGTCGGCGATGCCGACGGGGAGCGTCTTCAGCTCATCAGCCGCGAGCAGCACGCGCGCGAGGATGTAGTCGTTCCACGCGAGGATGAAGGTGAAAGTTCCCGTGGCGATGACCCCGGGTAGGGCGAGCGGCAGCACCACATGGATGAGCGCGCGCGCGCGGCTCGCGCCGTCGGTGAGCGCCGCCTCCTCGAGCTCGAGCGGAATCGACTGGAAGAAGCTGCGCAGCAGCCAAAGCGCGAACGGCAGGCAGAACGCGCTGTAGGCGAGCACCAGCCCGGCGTGCGTGTTCGTGAGCTCGAGCGTGCGCATGAGCACGTAGAAGGGGATGATCACCATGATCGGAGCGAACATATACGTGAAGAGGACGCCGCCCGCCACTGCTTCGCG
>Ga0081539_10000307_pt1 | contig 109928 bp, 56 predicted proteins | sample TabmetS4T2R2_FD_71023 | JGI IMG/M metagenome (GOLD analysis project Ga0081539, IMG submission 71023) | Tabebuia heterophylla rhizosphere microbial communities from the University of Puerto Rico - S4T2R2 | ecosystem: Host-associated > Plants > Roots > Rhizosphere ... | reverse complement strand
CAGCCCCGCCGCTCTGTGCGCCACGCGACGACGCGCCCGCCCTCGCCCCTGGCCGCCCAGCCGTGTTGCCAGCGCCGGAACGAGCCGGTCCCTCTCTCCCACAGCAAAGACCCACCGGCACGAACTGTGATGTCGGCTGCAGGGACGTGCGCCTTGCGCAGTAACCCTAGCGTAGCGACCAGGCGGTGCCGTTTGCGCCCGCCCACCTTCGGCGCCCCGTCGTAGCCGTGGCTGCCGCCGCGCGCGCTGGTCTGCACCCTTTGCGCGGCGATAATACAGGCACTCGGTTGAGCTGCACGTCCGGCTAGTCGCCGGAGTCGTTGCCGCAGCCCCGAGGGAATCCGCTCCCACCACCCTGGCAGGCGCCAGGCGCGCTGGTAGTGATAAACGGTCTGCCACTTCGGCAACTCGTGCGGCAGCAGTCGCCAGGCACAGCCGCCACGCAGGCTGTAACAGATCGCATTTTAAGACCTCGCGCATCTCGGGCGGGCGCGCCCACCCGCCAGCTTGAGCGGGTGGCATGAACGGGGCGCGTAATGGCCACGCAGCATCAGTCAGGTCACTGCTATAAGCTTTGCGCTTCAGCCGCCGAGCTTACAAAATCCGGCTTCTCAGCCACCCTCTAAGCGGTCTGCGGCGGCGTGAAGGCCGCCCCTAAGGCGTGCTCCGTTCGAGCACGCGCTCGACGGCGGCCGTGACGCGCTCGACCGTGACGCGGCGGATGCACTCGGCGACGCCGAACTCGGCGCAGGTGTAGCCGGGGCAGGGCGCGCACGGCATCTCTTCGCGCACGACCTCCGCCGCGCCCCGCGTCCAAGGCCGCCAGTGGGCGACGTTCGACGAGCCGAAGACGACGACCGCGGGCGTGCCCGTCGCCGCCGCGATGTGCGCGACGCCGCTGTCGTTGCCGACGAAGAGGCGCGCGCGCGCAGCGAGCGCCGTCAGTTCCGGGAGCGCGAGGTCGTGGAACGAGACGACGCGCGCGCGCGCCTGTCCCGCGAGCGCGGTGAGGGTTGCGCGTTCGTGCGGCGCGGCGACGGCGACGGCGGCGAGACCGCGCGCGGCCAGGTGCTCGACGACGCGCGCGAAATTCTCCGCCGCCCACTGCTTCGAGTCGAACGCGGCGGCGGGGTGAAAGAGGGCGAAGGGCTGCGCCTCGTCAAACCCGGCGGCGCGCAGTCTTGCGGTGAGCGAGGCGCGCGCCGCGGCCGTCACGGCGAGATGCGCGGGCGGGCGATCAGTGACGGGCACGCCCGTCCAGCCGAGGAGCGCGAGTTGTTGCTCGGCCGAGTGCGTCTTGTCCTGTCGCCACAACGCGGCGGCGGGCGGCGCGGCGTGGTTGTGGAGTTGATGCAGGCGATAGTCCGCGTAGCCGACGCGGTGCTGCGCGCCGGACGCCCAGGTGAGCAGCGCGGCGGTCGTGCCGCCGTGCAGGTTGAAGGCCACGTCGTAACGCTCCTGGCGCAACGCCCGCGCCAGCGCGAGGCGCGCGGCCGTGGAGCCGCGCTTGACGGTGACGACGCGCGTCGCGTCCGGGTGCTCCGCCAGGAGCGGCGCGACCCAGTCTTCGAGCAGCACGTCAATCTGCGCGTCGGGCAGGAAGCGGCGCAGGGCGTGGAGCGAGGGCGTGGCGAGCACCGCGTCGCCGATGGAGCGCAGGCGCACGACGAGCACGCGCCGCACACGCGCCCAGTCCCAGCGCGCGGGCGCGAGCGGGCGCGGCGCGGCGTTGGGCGAAGGCGCGGCGGGCAACTCCGCGACGAGCGCGCAGGTCGCCGCGTCAACTTGCGGGCGCAGACTCTTCATCCTCAACCGTCGCGTGCTCGACCAGCATGTCGGGGATGCCGTCCCTGATGGCGTAAACCCGCCGGCACTCGCCGCACTTGATCGCGCTGCCGTCCGGTTTAAGCTGCACCTTCGCCCGGCACGCGGGGCAGATCATCAACTCGACAAACTCCGCCGTGATATCCATCTCGCAGTCCCTCTCGTCAGGCGAGAAGGTTAAAAGGAAACGTGCGAAAGCACAAACCGGGCGGGCGCGATTGATGCCGGCCGGCGACGCAGGATGCAGGGGAAGGCAGTAACCACGAAAGCACACGAAGCAACACGAAGCAGGACACACGAAATTTTGTGCTGCTTATTTCGTGTCCTTTCGTGGTTATGCTCTTTTCCGTTGCTTTGCTTACCGAACTCTGCGCTCGGCCGTCATGCATATGCCTTCCTTCGGGCGGAGCGTGATGCGCGGGTGCGGCGTGACGATTTGACCGGGCACGAGGCGCAGCCGCCAGCGGCGCGCGATGGTGGCGATGAGGAGCACGCCCTCCATCCACGCGAAGGCTTCGCCGATGCAGCGCCGCGCGCCCGCGCCGAAGGGGAAGTAGGCGTAGGTCGGTCGCGCCTCGCGCGCCGCCGCCGTCCAGCGTTCCGGGTCGAAGCGTGCGGGCGCGGGGAAGAAGCGCGGGTCGCGCTGCACGACGTACTGGCTCATCAGCACGAGCGAGCCGGCCGGGATGACGTACTCGCGCACCGGAAAATCCGCGAGCGCCATGCGCCCGACGACCCACGCGGGCGGGTAGAGCCGCATCGCCTCCGCGACCACCATCTCGGTGTAGCGCAGCCGCGGGTAATCGGCCACCGTTGGCTCTTGCCGGCCATTCAATACCTCGTCAACTTCCGCGTGCAGCTTCTGTTCGATCTCCGGGTGCTGTGCGAGCAGATACCACGTCCACGTCAGGGCGTTGGCGGTCGTCTCGTGCCCGGCGAGGAAGAGGGTCATCAACTCGTCGCGCAACTGCTCGTCGCTCATCCCGCCGCCGTCGCCCTCCACGTCCTGCGCCGCGATGAGCATCGAGAGCAGGTCGCCGCGATCACGCCCGCTCAGCCTGCGCTCCTCGATGATGCGGTAGATGACAGCGTCGAGGCGTGCACGGGCGCGCTCGAACTTGCGCGTCGCGGGCAGCGGCAGCTTCTCCAGATATTCCGAGTAAGGGAGCATGAGCATCTGGAACAGCTCCATGATCTCGGTGAACGCCGCGCCCACGTCTTCGGCGTCTGCTTCAACGTCCGCGTCGAACAAGGTCTTGGCGACGATGGCGAGCGTCAGCCGCATCATCTCGCGCGAGAGATCGATGGTCTCTGCGTCGCGCCACGCGGCGGCGGTGCGCGCGGCGTAGGCGATCATCACCTCGCCGTAGGTCTCGATGCGCTGGCGGTGGAAGGCGGGCTGCGCGAGGCGGCGCTGGCGGCGGTGGTGCGCGCCCTCGCTCGTCAACAGGCCCTCGCCCAAGAGCCGCTTTGAGCGTTGCAGCGCGCGCCCCTTCATGAATGCGTCTTGGTGCGTGACGAGCGCGTCCTTGATCAAGTCCGGGTGGTTGAGCATGTAGGTGTGCTGCGGCCCCATGCGGAAGAAGACGATGTCGCCGTACTCGCGCGCCATCTCGGTCAGGAAGCTGAGCGGGTCGCGGCGGAAGGCGAGGAAGCCGAAAAGCGGGTTGCCGCCCAGCACACGGCGCGGGCCGGGCGGAAGTTTCAACGCGGCGGTGACCATGACAAGTGAACTCCGATCAGAGCGCGCCCGGTGAATGAGAGCGGAACTCGATTAGAACACAGGGCCGCGCCTGAGCACCAGAAGGCGCAAGCCCGGACGCACCGACCGTAGCAGAGACAAGACGACGCGCCGGCTAGTTGCGCTTCCTTATCCGCGCCGGGCGGGCCTTAGCGCGGCGCGTCTTTTTGATCTCTCTGGCAAGGTCTTCGAAGTTGGGGCGGAGCGCGGCGTTCAGTTTGAAGCACGTGTTGAAATCCTGTGCCGCCTCGGCGTCATGGCCCGACGCGAGCCGGGCCAGGGCGCGATTCCCGTAGACCTCGGCCAGCTTGGGGTTGAGGGCAATGGCCTGATCGAAATCGCGGATCGCGCCGGCCCAGTCCTCCTTGTAGTAGCGCACGAGGCCGCGCCCGTTGTAGGCCTCTGCCGCCTTCGGATCGAACGCGAGCGCCGCCTCGAAATCGCGGATCGCGCCGGCCGTGTCTCCGTTGTCCATGCGCGCGAACCCGCGGTTGACGCGCGCCTCGACCATGTCGGGATCGAGTTGGACGGCCTTATCCAGATCGGCCGTGGCGCGCTCCAGATCGCCGAGTTGGTAGCGCGCGTAACCGCGGTTGTTGTAGGCCAGGGCGTTGTTCGCGTCGAGCGCGAGCGAGCGCTCGTAATCGGCCAGCGCCGCGTCGAGGTTGCCTTCGCGTTCGAGCGCGTAGCCGCGGTTGTTGTAGGCGTAAGCGAGGCGCGGATCGAGCGCGATGGCCCGATTGGCGTCTTCGACCGCGCCGGCAAAATCCCCTTTCTTGATCTTGTCAAAGCTGCGGTCGTTGTAGGCCAGCGCGTTGTCGGGCGCGAGCGCGATGGCGCGGTCGTAGTCGGCCATCGCCGCGTCCAGATCGCCTTTGCCCGACCGTGCCACCCCGCGGTTGATGTAGGTGAGTGCGTTGTCAGGTTCGAGCGCGAGGGCGCGATCATAATCGGCAATCGCCGCGTCGAACTCACCTTTAAACTTGTGCGCTAGGCCGCTGTCCATGTAGGCGCTGGACGCGACCTCTCTGGCGAAGAGGTTAACGTTCGCCTGCGTGAGTGCGACGCGGGCCTGCACCTCGTCGCCCTGCGCCGAGACCACGAGCGCCTTGAACACGTCGCGCCCCAGCCTGTCGCGCGCGGTCTTGGCCGGGGCGAGGGCGACCAGCGTCTTCACCGCGTCCAGCGCGTGGGCCAGCGTCCTGGCCTGGTCGGGGCTGGCGGCCATGGCCGAGATGGTCAGGTCAACCCCGGCCGGCGTGAGTTCGACCGCCGCATAGAACAGCTTGAGCGCGGCGAGCGCCCGATTAAGTTCGCTGTCGCCCGCTTGCTGGCTGGGGAAGATGTCCGCCAAGAGTCCGGGCGGCAACAGACCGGCCGCGCTGACTATGGCCTGCGGGTTGCGCGTCGCCGCCGTGACCAACTCGGCGCTGACACGCGCCGCTTTCCCCGCGCCCGCGTCTATGCTCGCGCGCACCTGCGCCGAGTCGCCGAAGACGAGCGTGTCCGCGTCGAGCGCCGTGACCGCGAACACATCGTGATCCGTGGTCGGTTGGGCTGCGGCTTCCGCCGCCTTCTGCGCGGCCGTCGGCAGTTCGACGTAGAGGCGCTTGCCGCCGTACTGCTCCTCGCGGTATTTGCCCGCCCCCAACTGACGTATGAGAGCCGGCAACTGGCTCGCCTCGCCGCTCTGCGCGATCATCACCGCGCTCGAATCCGTCCGGCTCCCGCCGGTCGCAGGCTTCGCGTAGCGCGTGCCGACCGAAAGGCGTCTCACGGCCCGCGGCTCAACCCCCGTGAGCGTTTTCAGACGGGTAAGCCCGTCGTTGATCGAGGCGAGTAAGGTTGCCTCTTCGGCCGGCAGCCGCGGGAGCGCCTCGCCGAAGACGCGCGCCACGTCAATCGTGACCAACGCGTCCGCTGGTGGCAGTGCCGCGAAGGGATCGACGACTGCCTGTGCGCCCGCGCCTGCGGGGCTGACGGACGGTGTGGGCGCGTTCGCGGGCACGCCGGTTGGCGGCGCGCTCTGGGCGCGCGCGGCGGCCGGCGCGAGCGAGAGGAGCGCGAGCAGGCCGAGCGCGGACAGGCGACGCGCACGGTCACGGCCGCGGCCACCGCTTGCGTGAACTGTGGCGGCTTGCGCCTGGTCAGCAGCTTCGTATGAGGCGATTCGGCCGCGCGTATGTGGCATGGGGTCTCCTTCGCGTGAGAGGGTTATGACGGCTGGCGCGGTTGGTGGTGCTCTTGCTCGCTACCTTTTCGTCAAGCAGGTCAGGTAGAAGAATTACCGGGTAAGTACCAGGACGGTAATGTCCTGTCGCCGGCTGCCGGCGCGGTAGTGGCGCAACGATACGCCGCGCGTGTCGTTAAGTCAAACATCAGTCCGCCGCAGACTGACGCCCCGGCCGAAGCTCTGTTATTATACGCGCGCGCCGAAGCCGCGCGCCGCGCCGGCACGGGCGCGAGTCTTCCTTAACCAGCGGAGGCGGTTTGTCTTTAGAGTTTGCGGTCGAATACCCGTGCGCGCTGCGGGCGCGCTACACCGAGGAGCACCTGCGCGCGTGGGGGCGCTTGAGCAGTCTGCACACGCGCCTGACGACGGGCGAGGCGGTCGCGCCGTCAGACGAGAAGGTGCGCTTCGTCGAGCGCGCGAGCGACGAGGTGGAGCGGCTGCAAGCGGAGACCGGCGTGTGCGCCGCCTGCCCCGCGCACCTGCCGCGCGAGATGGCGGGCGAGGGCGAGTCGGTCGGCTGCCTCGGGCGCATTACCTACCCGATTGAGGCGCAGTTCGAGAAGTTTCTGGCCGACCGCGTGCAACTGGCGCTCGACACCGTGCCGGTGGACGATCAGCCGCGCCTGCTGCGCGTGCTCTTAGACAAAGACACGCCGTTCGACGGCGAGGGCGCGAAATCTCTGCGCCAGATCACCACGCCCGAACGCCTGCGCTTCTTCGAGCTGCGCCTGCCCATCCGGCTCGCGCGCGAGGCCGCGCACCTCACCACCGACAACCTCTTCGACGCGCTCACCGGCTTCACCGCGCAGGACGCCGCCGAGACCAGCTACACGCGCGAACTGCCGCTCCTCGCCACGGCCGACTACTACGACTTTCTAGATCACGTCCTCCGCCACGACCTCGACGACTCCGAACGCGCGCGCATACGCCAGCGCAGCCGCAACTTCCAACAGTTCCTCCGCCTCCTCGCCGCCCTCGAACGCGCCGAAGCGTTGCAGGCGCGCGTGTTGCTCGATTAAGAAAGTAGGCGGTAGGCGGTAGGCGGTAGGCAGTTGCGGACAAAGATAAGACCATCGGTTGATTCATCCCCCGCCAGCGCACGAGGCGCACGCACAACCAAGGGCGCTCTTAATCTTCACTGCCTACCGCCTACTGCTTACTGCCTACTGTTCCATCTTCTCTTCGTCTAACTCGCGCAGGGTATCAAGCAAAAGATTCGTGTTGCTGTGGGCCTGGATGGTGACGGGGTAGGCTTGGGCGGTGCGCTCGAAGTCGAATGCGCCATCGGTCAGGGCGAGGACGGCGCGCAGGGCCGCGTTTGAGGTGCGCGCGCCGCTCTCCGCGCCGACGATGCGCCCTTCGTTGAAGAGGACGCGGCTCGTCTCCGGGCCGCCGCTGACGGCGAGTGCGCCGGTGAGCTTGGCGTTCTCGATGACCTGCACGGCGTCGAAGATGCTGATGACGCCGAGGTCGCCGGCAAAGGTGACGGCGCGGGGCGGGTGTGCGGCGGCGGCCGGCGCGGCCATTTGCAGGTCGGGGCGGCGGGCGCGGCGGATGGCGTCGAGACCGGCGGCGATGTTGATGCGCGGGTCGAGTTGCTTGGCGTCGAGCAGACGCTCGTGCGCCGTGTTGAAATCCTCGCGGGTGAGGTATATCTGCGCGAGCGCCAGGCACTGCCGGGCCGCCTCTTCGGGCTGGCTCGTCGCTTGGGCGACCTCGCGCAACTTCTCGCGCAGCCGGATCGAGTGCGGCTGTCCTTTGAGCGCGTGCTGAAGACGCGCAAGCGCGCGCTGCGGCGCACCGTACTTGAGGAACAGCTCAACGTCGAGCAGTGCGGTCTCGACCTCTTCGTTGCGAACCTTATCCGTCTGCGCTTCCGCCATCGCTCTCGCCTGCGGCAGACGCACGCGCCGCCTTCGCCGCCCCGGCGAGTGTAGCATAAGGGCTGCGCGCGGCCCGGCCCGCGTCAACAAAAACGGCTGCCCGGCGACACGATTTAGTATGCCCGTGTTCGCCGCGCACAACGTTCTGTCCGCCAGCGTACCGGCGCGGCGCGCGCGTCGTTAGCTGCGAGTCCGCCTCAACTCAGCCGCCGCAATTCGCCTGTGCATTTACGTTAGATTTTGCGGCGCGCGACGACGTGCCACGCGTGCCGACTCGTGCCCGCTTGCGTGTTGCATGGAGGAAACGTGGCACGTCGCATGCAATTGAACGGGCGCAAGTAACCACCCCCATTTGGTCACTGCGCGAGCACCCGACTTGGCCCCTAAACAGCGCCCGGCGCACGCAAGGTTTGTGATGGCACAGACACGCGGGCGGCGGCATCCCCGGAAGCCTTGAGGAGAAAAGCGCGGCATGCACGAAGAGCTATGTCTGGACGTTGACGGCGCAGCCACCATACGCCTGCTCGACCCCCGTCGGGCGGGCCACCTGCAACAGTTATGCGCCCGCTTCAAAGCGGCGGGCCGGCGACACCAGACCGACGGCACGCACACGCTCGTGCGCCGCCTCAAACTCACGCGCCCCTCTACCTACGCACACTGCCTGCGCGCCGCCCGCTACGCGCGCCCCTTGGGCCGCGCCTTCGGCTTCGACGACGTGCGCCTCAGACAACTCGCGCAGACGGCGATGCTGCACGACATCGGCAAGCTCTTCGTGCCCGAAGCGATCCTGGGTCGCCCGCGCCGCCCGACGCGCTTCGAGCGTTTCATCCTGACGCTGCACCCCTCTTTCGGCGCGTTGCTGGCGTCCTACTTCAACCTGCCGGCCGAGTTGCGCGTCCGCACCCAGCATCATCACGAACGCTGGGACGGGCGCGGCTACCCGCACCGCCTCGGCGGCACGGACATCCCGCTCATGGCCCGCATCGTCCAGGTCGCCGACGCCTACGACGCGATGGTCGCCGCGCGCCCCTACAGCCGGCCCCTCACGCCCGCCGACGCCCTCGCCGAACTGCGCCGCCACGGCGGCAAGCAGTTCGACCCGCGCGTCGTCGAAGCGTTTCTCGACACATTCGCCGGCTGAGAAAATTAACCACAAAGACACGAAGGCACGAAGATGATCAAGCGATCCTTCTTCGTGCCTTCGTGTCTTTGTGGTTAATCGCTCACGTCAGAAATCGAACCGCAGCCCCAGCCGGATGCTGCGCGGGCGCAACGTGCGCGTGGGCACGAGGAACGAGTCGAGGAAGGCCTGGCGCTGTTCGGCGCTGGCGTCGGGGCGGAGCGCGTTGAAGTTTATGAACTCCGCGCCGAAGGTGAAGACCGTCTTGTTGAGCACGTTGTCGAGTTCGACGGTCGGGCGCAGGCGCGCGTGCTCGCCGAGGCGGAACTCGCGCGTGACGTTGAGGTCGAAGAGGAAAAGTTTTGGCCCCAGCCCGGCGTTGCGCGGGAGATTGCCGGTCTGCCCGATGTTGGGGAGCGAGAGCGCGGCGACGAGCGCGGGGTCGAGCGGCTCGCCCGCGCGGCGCGCGTGCAGCAGCCGCACGTCGCCGTTGAAGACGGGGCGGTCGTTGTCCACGTCGTCGAGGTTGCGATCCACGCCCAAGCTCAGGTTAAAGGGTGCGCCCGACGCGAGCCGCAGGACGGGCGCGAGGCGCAGGCGCAGGAGCGGGCGCGGCAGATCGAGCACGCCGGAGAGGACGAAGCGTTGGCGGCGGTCGAGCAGGCTGCGCGCGCGCTCGGCGCGGAAGTCGCCGGGGCGCACGGCGTCGGACGTGTTGACGACGCCGTCGTCCGTCAGGCGCGACAGCGTGTAGGCGGCGCGCAACGAGAAGGCGAGTCCGCCTTTAACGGGCCGGAAGCGGCGGCGCGCTTCGAGCGTGAGACCGTGATAGAAGCTGTTGCCGACGGAAGTAAGCTGCTCAAGCTCTGTGCGCGTCGGGTCGGGGCGCAGATCGTTCAGCGCCGCGAGCGCCGCGTTGAGCGCGGTCGTCGAGTTGATGCTGTTGAGGTTGAAGACCGTGACGGGGATGCCGGATTCGATGACGCGCGCGATGACGTTCGGATCGGCTGCGCCGGGCGGCGCGACGGTGAAGCGGACAAGCTCGCCTGCGCTGGCGGCGTTGTAGAGCGGGCGCGTGCCCGCGGCGTCGCGGAAGTTGGCGAAGTCGCGCGCGAGCAGGTACGCGGTGAAGTCGCGGTAGCCGGCGGGCAGGCGCGGGGCGTTCGCGTTGAATTCGCGCCACAGATGAGCCGCACGGTTGTAAGTGTAATTCGCCTCGCAGACAAAGCCGCGCCCCAGGTCGCGCTCGACGCCGACGTTGATTTGATAGCTCTCAGGAATGCGCAGATCAGGATCGAGCCGGCGCGCGAAATTTGTCTCGACCGCGCCGAACTGCCGGACGACGGGGCTGTCGGCGGTTAGCATCTGCGGGAAGCTCAGGTTCGCGTTGATGAAGGCGCGGCGCTGTTCGTCGGTCAGTGCGCGGCCCGTCGCCGGGTCGCTGAGCGTGTTCGTGTCGAAGACGACGCGCGCCGTGCCGAGCGTAAAATCATCAATCGTGCGGAGCAACGCGCGGTTGTAGAAGACGCCCGCACCGAGGCGCACGACGGTCTTGCCCGTGCCGCGCGGGTCGTAGGCAACGGCGAGCCGCGGCGCGAAGTTGTTATGATCGCGCAGGATCGTTTCACGTTCGTAGCGCAGTCCATAACTGAATACCAGATTCGGGCGGATGCGCCATTCATCCTGCGCGAAGGCGGCGGCGTAGAGGTTTCTTTGCGTTGACGTGGTGTTGAAGCGTTGGCGGAAACGGCTCGGTGCGTTGGCGAGAAAGTCGGCGGCGCTCGTGAAGTTATAAGTGCCGGTCGCGTCGGTCAGAGCGATGAAGGTCGAGCGGACGCGTTGCAGGTCGCCGCCGAGTTTGAACGAGTGCGCGCCCGTGAGGAGCGTGAACGCGTCCTGCAACTGCCAGCGCGTCTCGCGCCGGTCGGTCGCGCCCGCGGTGGACGAGCCGGCGACGAGCGTGCCCGCGCGGTTCGCCGGATCGGACGACGGCAAAGGGTCGTCGAGCGCGACGAGCACGACGGGGCGCGTCGCGTCGCCTTCCGCTTTGACAGCCGGCGTCAGGCGCGACGCCTGCGCGCGCAGTTGGTTGACCGTGCGCGGCGAGAAGACGAAGTTGTCGGAGTAGGCGAGCGCGTCGGTGTCGCGCGTGCGCCCTTGCAGGGCGTCTGCGAGCCGAGCGCCGCCGGAGAACTGGCGCAAGTTGCGCGAGCGGCCCACTTGCAACATCAGCGTGCCGTTGTGCGTGTCGGCGAAATTGTGATCGAGCCGCGCGCTGACGGTGTGCTCGCGTAGCGGCGTGTTGACGGGCACGACGTAAGGGGCGAGTTCGGCGGGTTGACCTGTTGCGGCCTCGGCCGCTTCCACGCGGCGACCCACGAGCGTGGTCGGCTGCGGCAGCGGAAAGCGCGGGTTGGTCTCGACGGGGACGAGCGTGTCTATGAGCGTCGAGTCGAGCAGCGTGTTGTACTCGTAGGCGAGGAAGAAGAAAGTTTGCGCGCCGCGCGCGCCCGCGTCGTTCGCGCCAGAGAGTCTAGGCAGCGCGACGGGGCCGCCGAGCGTGAAGCCGGGGTTGTGCTGTTGCAGCGGCAGACGTTTTAGCCCGCGTGCATTATTGAAAAAGCTATTTGCATTGAGAGCCTCATCCTTGAAGAAGTAGAACAGCCGGCCGTGCAAGTCTTTCGTGCCGGCGCGGGTGCGCAGGTTGATGCGCCCGCCCGACGCGCGCCCGTACTCGGCGGAGAACTGATTCGTAATGACCTGGACTTCCGCGACCGCTTCGAGCGACGGTTGGAAGCGTTCGCGCGCCGCGCGGTCGTCGTTGTTGTCGAGACCGTCAATCGTGAAGTTGTTGGAATAGGCCGCGCCGCCCGCGAGCGCGTAAGTGCCGGCCTCTTCGGGCGTCGTGCGCGCGTTGCGGGCGCGGTCTTCGGCGAGGTCACGCGTCGCGAACGGTTCTTCGGTGACGCCTGGCAGCGTGAAGACGAGATCGAGCGGCGCGCGCGTCGCGACCGGCAAACTCTCGGCCTCTTCGCGCGTGACCGTGCCGCCGACGACCGTGCGCGTCGTGTCCACCCGGCCAGCGTCCGCCTCCGCGACGACCGTCTGCTCGGCCGTCACGCCCGCCGGGCGCAGCACGAAATCGAGCCGCACGTTTTGACCCGCGACGGTCGCCAGCCCCTTGCGCTCCGCGACCGCGAAGCCCGCGCTGGCGACGTTGACGCTGTACGCGCCCGGCGCAAGCTCGACGAGGCGGTAGCGCCCCCCGGCGTCGGTGACGACCGTGCGCGCGGCGTTCGTCGCCGTGAACACGGCGGTCACGCTCGCGCCGGGGACGAGCGCGCCGGTCTGATCCGTCACCTGACCACTGATCGTTACGTCGTCCAGGTCTTGCGCGCGCGCGACCGTGAGCAGCGCGGCGAGGCAGAGGAAAAGAGAGAGACTGCGGGTGCGTGTCGTGAGGCGTTTCATGATGTGCGACTCCTTCGCGGTGGTGAGAACCTGCGGCGGCGGCGCGTGCGCGTCGGGTGAAGACGCACGGGCCGTCGGCCAAGTCTGACAGACTAAACTTTAGCGCGCGTTAACCTTTGGGTTGAACCGGGGCGGCGCTGCGCGGAACGAGGCGTGAGGCGCAAGCGCGCGCAAAAACGTGCTGACAGCGCGCGCACTTTATCACCGGGCTGACGGGCGGGCAAGAGAAAACTTTAGGGATTGCCGAAATCAGACCGGCCGGTGGTATAAGGCTTGGCATGCACCAGCGCCCGCGTGCTTGCACGAGCGCCAGACCCACGGGTATTACGTCGCGCTTTACTTTTCGCGTTATTGAAAGGTAGAAAGAGGCGGGACGCCTGGGCCGTATGCTCGTGGTCTCCGCCGCCGGCTCTCGCCGGCACGTTCCGCAAACGTCACGTTCCGTAGAATTCTCCACGAACCCTCGATATATGTCTGACACCGGGCACACGATGCGACGATCTCAACTGACGGCGGCCAAACGTGCGTTACTCGAAAAACGTTTGGGCGGGCACAGCGCCGAGGCGGCCGAGCGGCAGACGATAGGGCGGCGCACAGACCGTCAGCCCGTGCCGCTCTCGTTCGCCCAGCGGCGGCTCTGGTTTCTGCACCAGCTAGACCCGGACGGGTTCGCCTATAACATCCCGACCGCGCTGCGCCTGACGGGGCGGCTGCACGTTAACGTCCTGGAGCGGAGCGTCAACGAGATCGTCCGCCGCCACGAGAGCCTGCGCACAGCCTTCCGCCAGCTTACGGGCCAGCCCATGCAGGTGGTCTTGCCGGAGGCGCGGCTCCCCGTCACCGTCCGCGACCTGCAACACTTGCCGGCAGGAGAGCGCGAGGCGGAAGCCGTGCGCCTAAGCACGGAGGAGGCACGCAGACCGTTTGATCTGGAACAGTGTCCGCTCGTGCGCGTCAGCCTGCTGCGCCTGAGCGCGGAAGAGCACGTGCTGCTCTTTATCATTCACCACATCGTCTCGGACGGGTGGTCTATGGGCGTGCTCGTGCATGAGGTGGCGACTCTCTACCGGGCTTATCTTGAGGGCCGGCCTTCGCCGCTGCCGGAGCTTCCGGTTCAATACACGGACTTCTCCGAGTGGCAGCGCCGTTGGCTGGCGGGTGAAGTCTCCGAGCGGCAGCTTCAGTATTGGCGGCGACAGTTGGGCGGCCCGCTGCCCGTCCTCGAATTGCCGACCGACCGCCCCCGCCCCGCGCGGCAAAGCTTTCGCGGCGCGCTAAACTCCTTCGCACTCACGCCGGAGCTGTCCGCGGCGCTCAGGCGCTTGAGCCGGCAGGAAGAAGTCACCCTCTTCATGCTGTTGCTGGCCGCGTTCCAGACGTTGCTGCACCGTTACACGCAGCAGACGGAGATTCTGGTCGGGACGGGCATCGCGAACCGCAACCGGGCCGAGATAGAAGCCCTCATCGGTTTTTTCGTCAACACGCTCGTCCTGCGCACAGACTTTTCCGGCGACCCGACTTTCCGTGAACTGCTGCACAGGGTGCGCGACGTGACGCTCGGCGCATACGCCAACCAAGACCTGCCGTTTGAAAAGCTGGTCGAGGAGCTACAACCGGAAAGAAACCTGAGCCGCAACCCCGTCTTTCAGGTGACGCTGGCCCTGCAAAACGCGCCCATGCCCGCGCTCGAACTGCCCGGTCTGACCCTGCGCCCGCAGGAGTTTGAAAGCCTCACGACCAGATTCGATCTGGAACTGCACCTCTGGGATTTGCCCGCCGGCATTCAGGGCCATCTCTTCTACAGCACAGACCTCTTCGAGCAAGCCACTGCCGCGCGCCTGCTCGGACACTTCCAAAACCTGCTCGCGGAGATCGTCAAGAATCCGCACGAGCACGTCTCCCGTCTCCGCCTGTTAGCCGAAGATGAACGGCGCAAGTTGCTCTACGAATGGCACGGGACGAGGCGCGAGCGAGCGCACGAACGTTGCGTTCACGAACTGTTTGAGGCGCGCGCGGAGGAAACCCCCGACGCCGTCGCGCTCGTCCACGCGGGCGAGAGCCTGAGCTACGCCGAGTTGAACCGGCGGGCCAACCGACTGGCCCACTACCTGCGCGCCAGCGGCGTCGGCCCGGAAGCGCGCGTCGGCATCATGTTGGAACGTTCGCCGGAGATGGTCGTCGCCTTGCTGGCCGTCTTCAAGGCAGGCGGTGCTTTCGTCACGCTCGATCCGGCCTACCCCGCGCAGCGTCTCGCTTTTATGCTCGACGACGCGCAGCCTCTACTGGTCTTGACCGAGCATCGTCTGCGTGAACGACTCCCCGCCCGGCAAGTGCCGACGCTCTGCCTGGATGCCGCAGACGATCTGCTGGCCGCACAGAGCGCGGAAAATCTCCGCACCCGTGTGACGCCGGACAATCTGGCCTACATCATTTACACCTCCGGCTCGACCGGCACGCCCAAGGGCGTCCTTGTCCAGCACGGGGGCTTGACCAATCTCTCGCTGTGGCATCGGCGTGCATACGAAGTGACGGCCGCCGACCGCGCGACACATCTGGCGGGGCTGACTTTCGACGCGGCCGTCTGGGAGTTGTGGCCGTACCTCGCGGCCGGGGCGAGCGTGCACATCGCCGACGAAGAGGTGCGCCTGTCGCCGCCCAAACTGATCGACTGGCTGGCGCGACAGGCGATCACCATCTGCTTTCTGCCCACGCCGCTGGCGGAAGCAGTGCTGGCCGAGCCACTGCCGGAAGCTTTGTCATTAAGATTTCTCCTGACCGGCGGCGACCGCCTGCACAGACCGCCGCGGCCGGGCCTCCCTTTTCGTCTGGCGAACAACTACGGCCCGACGGAGTACACGGTGGTGACGACTTGGGCCGTCCTGAATGAGGCGGAGGGCGACGGCGTGCCGCCGCCCATCGGTCGCCCCGTTGATAACACGGACGTTTACGTGCTGGACGAAAACCTTGAGCTAGTACCAGTCGGCGTGGTCGGGGAGCTGCACGTCGGTGGCGCGGGGCTGGCGCGCGGTTATCTGCACCAGCCGGCTTTAACGGCCGAGAGATTTATCCCGCACCCGTTCAGCCGCGCGGCGGGGGCGCGGCTCTACAAGACGGGCGATCTGGTCAGGTATCTGCCCGACGGTCAGCTAGAGTTCGTCGGGCGGCGGGACGCGCAGGTCAAGGTGCGCGGGTTTCGCATCGAGCCGGGCGAGATCGAGGCGGCGCTGTGCGAGCTTGCAGAGGTCGGCGAGGCCGCGGTCGTCGCGCGCGCAGAGACTGAGGGCGGGAAGCGGCTGGTCGCATACGTCGTCCCCGCCGGCAGAGTCGAAACGTTGCAGGCGGAGACGACGGAGTTAGAGCGGCAACATCTGACCGACTGGCAGCAGCTTTATGACGACACGTACAGGCAGAAGACGGCGGGGGCGCACGCGGCCTTCAACACCGCTGGCTGGAACAGCAGCTACACGGGTCTGCCGATTCCGGCCGCAGAGATGCGCGAGTGGCAACAGTCCATCCTCGCACGCATACGCCTGCTCAACCCCCGGCACGTGCTGGAGATCGGCTGCGGCACGGGTCTCCTCCTGCTGCAACTCGCGCCGCAGTGCGCGGCTTACTGCGGCACTGACTTCTCCGCCAGCGCGCTCACCTACGTGCGGCAACAACTCGCGTCCGCCGCGGAGGATTGCTCTCACGTCAGACTGCTGCACAGGATGGCGGACGACTTCGGCGGCATCGAGGCAGAGTCGTTCGATCTCGTCATCCTCAACTCGGTGGTGCAGTACTTCCCCGATCTGGACTACCTCCTGCGGGTGCTGGCGGGCGCGTTCCGGGCACTCAAGCCGGGCGGCGCGATCTTCCTCGGCGACATCAGAAATTACCGCCTGCTCGAAGCCTTTCACGCCTCCGTGCAAATAGCGCAAGCGCCCGCCTCGTTAAGCGCCGAAGCCTTGCGCAAGCGCGTCAAGAGAAGCATGGCGCTGGAGGAAGAGTTGCTGCTCGACCCGGCGTTGTTTCCCGCGCTCAAAGAACGTTTCCCGCAACTCCACAGAGTCGAAGTCGAACTCGAACGCGGGCGCGCTCAGAACGAACTCGCGCGCTTTCGTTATCACGCGGTGCTGCACACGGGCGCGTCGTCCGAAGTGACGCCGGCCGCGGCGGGCCGCGTCCTGGACTGGCAGCAGGAGGGGTTAACGCTCGCGGCGCTCCGGCAGCTTTTAAGCGCAGAGCGGCCGGTCGCGCTGGACATCACACGCGTGCCGAACCTGCGCGTGCTGGCGGACGTGCGGCTGGTCGAATTATTGAATCAGGATGACGGGCCGCAGAATGCCGGCGAGTTGCTCGCGGCCGCACGCCGGTTGGCCCGTGACGGCGTTGACCCCGAAGACGTGTGGCGCTTGGGCGAGTCCCTGCCTTACATGATCGAGGTCTGCTGCCCTGAGACCGGGGCGGAGTGTTTTGACATCAGGCTCACGCGGCACGCGGAGGGCGCGAGGCATGATCGCCCCGCACAGGCCCGCAGCTTCCCTGGACGAACAAGCAAGAGTGAATCTCTCGGCCGCTACGCCAATAGCCCTCTGCGGGCCGGGCTGGCCCGGCGTCTGGTGCCGCGCCTGCGCGGCTTCCTCGAAGCGAGACTGCCGGCCTACATGATGCCTTCGGCCTTCGTCGTGCTCGACGCCCTGCCGCTTAGTCCGAGCGGCAAGGTTGATAAGAAGGCGCTGCCCGCGCCCGACGAAGCGCAGCCGGCCCGTGCGGACGAGCAGGCTCAGCCGCGGACGGCGGTCGAGGAGTTGCTGACCCACCTGTGGACGGAAGTGCTCGGCGTCGAGCGCGTCGGCGTACGGGATAACTTCTTCGAGCTTGGCGGCCACTCGCTCCTGGCGACGCAGCTTCTCTCCCGCGTGCGCGAAAGCTTTCAGGCGGAGTTGCCGTTGCGCGTCCTGTTTGAAGCGCCGACGGTTGCAGGACTGGCCGCGCACGTCGAGGCCGCCATGCGCGCGCAGGTGGGCGTGCAGTCGCCGCCGCCCCGCCCCGTCGCGCGCGACCAAGCGTTGCCGCTCTCCTTCGCGCAGCAGCGGCTCTGGTTTCTGGCCCAGCTTGAGCCGACCAGCTCCTTCTACAACATCCCCGTCGCCGTGCGCCTGCGCGGACGCCTGCACACGGACGCGCTGAGGCGGACGCTGAACGAGGTCGTCCGGCGGCACGAAAGCCTGCGCACGACTTTCCCCACCGTGGACGGCCAGCCGCGCCAGGCGATTGCCCCCACACTGGAATTAGACCTGGCCCTCTGTGACCTCGGCCACCTGCCCGCGCCGGAGCGCGAAGCCGAAGCACTGCGGCTGGCGCGCGAAGAGGCGCGGCGACCATTCGACCTCGCCGAAGGCCCGCTCTTCCGCGCCGGGCTGCTCCGTCTGCAAGCGGACGAACACGTCCTGCTGGCGACGATGCACCACATCATCTCGGACGGTTGGTCAATGAGCGTGCTCGTGCGGGAAGTGGGCGCGCTCTACCGCGCGTTCGCGGAGGATAGGCCGTCGCCGCTGGCGGAGTTGCCGCTTCAATACGCCGACTTCGCCGTGTGGCAGAGGGAGTGGCTGACGGGCGAAGTGTTCGAGACGCACCTGGCCTACTGGCGGAAGCAACTCGGCGGTGAACTACCCGTGCTCAAGCTGTTAACGGACACGCCGCGCCCGCAGGTGCAGAGCTTTCGCGGCGCGAGCGTGTCAACACACGTCCCGGCGGGCCTGCTGGCGGCGCTCAACGCGCTGTGCCGGCAGGAGGGCGCGACGCTGTTCATGGTGCTGCTTGCCGCCTTCAAGGTGCTGCTTGCGCGCTACACCGGGCAGACGGACGTGGTCGTCGGCTCGCCCATCGCCAATCGCAACCGCGTCGAGTTGGAGCCGCTCATCGGCTTCTTCGTCAACACGCTGGTCTTGCGGACAGACCTTGCGGGCAACCCGAGTTTTCGTGAACTGGTGCGGCGCGTCCGCGCCGTGACGCTTGAGGCGTATGCGCATCAGGACATGCCCTTCGAGCGTCTGGTCGAACAGTTGCAGCCGGAGCGCAGCATGGGCAGCAACCCGCTCTTCCAGGTGATGTTCCAGGTGGAGAACACGCCGAAGGAGGCGCTGCCGCTGCCCGGCCTGACGCTCAGCCCGGTCGAAGTGGAGCGCGTCACTTCCCAATTCGATCTCACCCTTGAGGTCATGGAGACCGAGACCGGGCTGCTGGTCGTGGCCGAGTACAGCACAGACCTCTTCCGCGCCGAGACGGTCGCCGCCCTGCTCAGGCACTGGCAGGTTCTACTGCACGGCATCGTCAAGCAGCCGGACGGCCGCATCTTGGAATTGCCCCTGCTGTCTGAGCAGGAACGAGCGCAACTGCTGGCCTCGCAGACCGCGGCGGTGCAGGCTCACTCGCCGGCCGCCCCGCTGCACACGCTCTACGAGGCGCAGGCGGAGCGCACGCCCGACGCAGTCGCCCTCGTCTCCGACGACGAGCGTCTGTCTTTCGCCGAATTAAACCGCCGAGCTAACAGGCTGGCGCACTACCTGCGCGCCCGCGGCGTCGGCCCGGAAACACTCGTGGGCGTGCTGCTGGAACGTTCGGCCGAGACGGTCGTGACCTTGCTCGGCGTGCTCAAAGCGGGCGGCGCATACGTGCCGCTCGACCCCGCTTACCCGCATGAGCGTCTCGCCTTCATGCTGGCAGACACGGGGACGCCGGTGCTCGTCACGAACGAGCGACTGGCGACGAAGCTGCCGCCGTTTCGCGGGCAGGTCGTCCGGCTGGACGAGAGCCGCGAACTGATCGAACGACAGAGCACAGCCAACCCCGACGCCTCTGTCTCGCCAGAGAATCTGGCTTACGTGATCTACACCTCCGGCTCGACGGGGCGGCCGAAGGGCGTCGCCGTCTCGCACCGGGCGCTCGTCAGTCACAGCTTCGCCGTCGCTGAAGGGTACGACCTGAGACCGGCAGATCGCGTCTTGCAGTTCGCCTCCGTCAGTTTCGACGTGGCGGCGGAAGAGATTTTCCCGACTCTCCTGCGCGGGGCTGCGGTCGTGCTCCGCAACGACAGCGCGCTTGAGAGCGCCCGGCTCGTCGAACTGATCGAGCACGCGGGTTTGACCCTGCTGAATCTGCCCGCGCCGTTCTGGCACGAATGGGTGAGAGAACTGGCCCTGTTGGAGACGACGCTGCCGCCGTCGCTCCGTCTCGTCGTCGTCGGCAGCGACACGGTCTCGTCGGCCGCCGTCGCCACGTGGCGGCGGCTCTATCCGGGTGTCGATCTCATCAACGCTTACGGGACGAGCGAGACCACCATCACTTCCACGCTCTCGCGGGCGGCGGAGGGCGAGGCAGACGGCGCGGCCACTTCCGTACCCATCGGCCGGCCGCTTACCAACAGCACGGCCTACTTGCTGGACGAGTTCTTACAGCCGATTCCTTCGGGCCTGCCCGGCGAGTTGTACATCGGAGGTTTAGCCCTGGCGCGCGGCTATCTGAACCGGCCGGCGCTGACGGCGGAGAGGTTTCTGCCCGACCCGTGCAGCACGTCGCCGGGCGTGCGCATGTACCGGACGGGCGACCGCGCGCGCCGTCTGCCCTACGGTCAGCTTGAATTCCTGGGCCGGCTCGATCAGCAGATCAAGCTGCGCGGCTACCGCGTCGAGCCGGGCGAGATCGAGGCGGCGCTGAGAGGACATCCGGCCGTCCGCGAAGCCGTCGTGGTGGCACGCACGGACGCCGCGGAAGATAAGCGGCTGGTCGCTTACCTGACCCAGACCCCCGCGGCGGCCACGGCGGGCCAAGCCGGCGCAGCGGAGATGGAAGAGGAGCAGCTCGCGCAGTGGCAGATGGTGCACGACGACGAGGTCTTTAACCAGACCACGCCGCTCGCCGACCCGATCTTCAACATCAGCGGGTGGAACAGCAGCTACACGGGCCAGCCGATCCCTGCGGCGGAGATGCGCGAGTGGGTTGACGGCGCGGTCAGCCGCGTCCTCGCCGAACGACCGCGCCGCGTGCTGGAGATCGGCTGCGGCACGGGCCTCCTGCTCTTCCGGCTCGCCCCGCACTGCGAGGCTTACGTCGGCACAGACTTCTCACCCGCCGCGCTCAACTACGTGCGGCGGCAGTTGGCAGCGCAGGCTGAGCAGCCGCCAGAGGTGACGCTGCTCGAACGCAGGGCGGACGACTTCCGCGGGGTTGCAGCGCACGCCTTCGACGCGGTGATTCTCAATTCGGTGGTGCAGTACTTCCCCAGCGTGGAATATCTTCTGCGCGTGCTCGACGGGGCCGTCGGCGCGCTCGCGCCGGGCGGCTCGATCTTTATCGGGGACGTGCGCAGCCTGCCGCTGTTGGCCGCTTTCCACGCGGCGGTCGAGCTGTCTAACGCCGACCCCGCGCTCACAACCGAGCAGTTGCGCGGGCGCGTCCGCAGGCGCGTCATGGAGGAAGAGGAGTTGGCCTTAGACCCGGCCTTCTTCGCGGCCCTGCGCGAACGCTACCCGCAGATCAGCGCCGTGGAGGTCGCGCCGAGGTGTGGGCGTTATCATAACGAGATGACGCAGTTTCGTTATCAGGTGGTGCTGCACACGGGGGCGAGCCAGTCGTCCGCCGCCGCGCCCGACTGGCTGGATTGGAGTGCGGAACGTCCGAGCGTGGCGCAGATTCGCGCCCTGCTGAAGGAGCAGTCCCCGGAGCGGCTGGGCATCAGAGGAGTCGCCAACGCGCGGGTTGCACAAGCCGTGCGGGCGTTAGAGTTGATTGACGGCGGGCCTGCTGCCGGCGCTGATCTGCCGACGACCGTCGGCGAGTTGCGCGACGCGCTGCGGCAGACGGAGGTCGCGGGCTTAGACCCGCAGGAGCTTTGGGCCTTGGGCGACGAGTTGCCTTATCAGGTGCAACTCAGTTGGCTGCGGCATGACGCGCGAGGCAGCTTTGACGTTCTCTTCAGCCGGCGCACCGCGCAGGCCGAAGCGTCCGCCGAAGGCGCAGACGCGCTCTGCTTCCCGTCGGCGACGGCGCAGCGCCGGGATTGGGGCGCGTATGCCAACGACCCTCTGCGCGGCAAGTTCGCGCGCCGGCTCGCCCCGGAGTTACGGGATTTCTTGCGCGCGCGGTTGCCGGATTACATGTTGCCGTCAGCCTTCGTCCTGCTGGATCAACTGCCGCTCGCGCCGAGCGGTAAAGTTGACCGGCAGGCGCTGCCCGCACCTGACGGCGCGCGGCCCGACTTGCAGAAGAGTTTTGTACCGCCCGGCACGCCCGTCGAAAAGTCGCTGGCGGAAACGTGGGCCGCGCTCCTCGCTGTCCCGCAGGTCGGCGTCAACGACAACTTCTTCGACCTGGGCGGCCACTCGCTGCTGGCGACGCAACTGATCTCGCGGCTGCGAGAACTCTTTCACGTCGAGGTACAGTTGCGGCAGTTGTTCGAACACCCGACCGTCGCCGGCCTCGCACGCATCATCGAGCAGGCGCAGGCGAGCGAGACACAGCGTCAAGAGCCGACCATCGTGCCCGTCGCGCGCCAGGCGCGGCGGCTGAAGCGCGCCGCGCCTCCGCGCACCGCCCAACAGTAGAGAGGAGTCAGAATTTCCCGGCATGAAAGAATCTCACACGGACGCTTCTTTCGTCGGCGGCGAAGAGGCGGCAGACCTGAGGGAAGAAGAGGTCTTCGTCTTCCCCCTCTCGTTCGCGCAGCAGCGGCTCTGGTTTCTGCACCAGCTAGACCCGCTCGGCGCGACCTACAACGTGCCCGCCGCGACGCGCCTGACGGGCCGCCTCGACCTGCGCGCGCTCGCAGAGACCCTGAGCGAGATCGTCCGGCGGCACGAAGTCCTGCGCACCACCTTCGCCATTGTTGACGACGAGCCGGCGCAGGTCGTCGCGCCGCACGCCCCCCTGGCCCTACCCGTCACGGATTTGAGCGCGCGGCCCCCCGCCCAAAGAGAGCAAGAGGCCCGACGCCTGGCGACGGAAGAGGCGCGCAAACCCTTCAACCTCTCCACGGGCCCGCTCCTGCGCGCGAGCCTCTTGAAGCTGGACGAGGACGATCACGTCCTGCTCGTCACGATGCACCACATCGTCAGCGACGGCTGGTCTATGGGCGTACTCATCAACGAAATCGCCACGCTCTATGCGGCCTTCACTGCCGGGCGGCCTGCGCCGCTCGCAGACCTGCCGATCCAGTACGCGGACTACGCCGTGTGGCAGCGCGACTGGCTGCGCGGCGAGCGGCTGGACGAACAACTCGCCTACTGGCGGCGACAACTCGCGGGCGCTCCCCCGGTGCTTGAGCTACCGACCGACCGCGCCCGCCCGCCCGTGCAGAGCTTCGGCGGCGCGCAGGTCGTCTTCCGTCTCTCCGAGCAACTCTCGCAGGAGTTGAACGCGCTGTGTCGGCGCGAGGGCGTCACGCTGTTCATGCTGCTGCTGGCCGCCTTTCAAACTCTGCTCTATCGCTACACAAATCAACCGGACATCGTCGTCGGCACACCCATCGCCGGGCGCAGCCGCCGCGAGTTGGAAGGTCTCATCGGCTTCTTTATCAACACGCTGGTGCTGCGCACAGACCTCTCCGGCAACCCAAGTTTCCGTGCGCTGCTCCGGCAAGTGAAGGAGATGACGCTCGGCGCGTTCGCGCATCAGGACGTGCCGTTTGAAAAGCTCGTCGAGGAACTGCAACCGGAAAGGGACTTGAGCCACACGCCGCTCGTGCAGGTGATGTTCGCCTTGCAGAATACGCCGGAGTCCGCGCTTGACCTGCCGGGCCTGACGCTCGCAGGCGTGGAGGCCGACAACGGCACGGCCCGTTTTGATCTCGCCCTGAACGCCTGGGAGACGGAGCACGGCGTCGCAGGCTTTCTGCGTTACAAGTCCGACCTCTTCGACGCCGCCTCGGTCGAGCGGCTGCTGGGTCATTTCCAAAACCTGCTCGCAAGCATCGTCCTCAACCCGGACGCGCGCGTTGACGAGTTGAAGTTGTTGACCGCCGCCGAGCAGAAGCAGCTCCAAGTCTGGAACGCGACCGAGGCGGACTACGCGTCGGAGCATCTGCTCCACCTGCTCTTTGAGGAGCAGGGGCGGCGCACGCCGGACGCGGTCGCGGTCGTCTTCGGCGACGAGCAGGTGAGTTACGGGGAATTGAACCGGCGCGCGAATCAGTTGGCGCGCTACCTGCAAAGACGGGGCGTCGGGCCGGACGCGCTGGTGGCCGTCTGCCTTGAGCGTTCGGTTGAGATGGTCGTGGCGCTGCTCGGCGTGCTCAAAGCGGGCGGGGCATACGTGCCGCTCGATCCCGCTTACCCGCGGGAGCGCCTCGCCTTCATGCTCGACGATTGCGGCGCGCGTGTGCTCATCACGCAAGAGCACCTGCGCGAGACCGTCCCGCACACGGAGGCGCAGGTGTTGTGCCTCGACGCCGAGTGGCCGGTGGTCGCGGCGGAGAGCACGGAGCAGACGCAAACGGCGGTCGCGCCGGAGCACCTGGCTTACGTCATCTACACGTCCGGCTCGACGGGCCGACCCAAGGGCGCGATGAATACACACCGCGCCGTCTGCAACCGCCTGCTCTGGATGCAAGAGGCTTACGGCCTCGACCACTCCGACGCCGTCTTGCAGAAGACGCCGTTCAGTTTTGATGTCTCGGTCTGGGAACTCTTCTGGCCCTTAATCACGGGCGCGCGCCTCGTCATGGCCAGACCCGGCGGGCACAAGGACGCCGCCTATCTGGTTGCGACCATCGCGCGCGCGCGGATCACGACGCTGCACTTCGTGCCCTCGATGCTTCAGGTCTTTCTCGCGGAGCGAGACCTGGCGGGCTGCGCCCCGCTGCGGCGCGTCGTCTGTAGCGGCGAGGCGCTGTCATTCGAGCTTCAGGAAAAGTTCTTCGCGCGGCTCGACGCGGAACTGCACAACCTCTACGGGCCGACGGAGGCGGCCGTGGACGTGACCAGTTGGCGCTGCGAGCGCGGCGGCGCGCGCCCGCTCGTGCCGATTGGCCGGCCCGTCACAAACGCGCAGATTCATCTGCTGGATCACGCGCTCAACCAAGTGCCGGTCGGCGTGCCCGGCGAGTTGTACATCGGCGGCGTGCCGCCCGGTCGTGGCTACCTGAAGCGCCCAGACCTGACGGCGGAGAGGTTCATCCCCGATCCGTTCTCCGCCGCGTCGGGCGCGCGCCTCTACCGGACGGGCGACCTCGCCCGGCGCTTGGCCGGCGGCGAGATAGAGTTTCTCGGCCGGCTGGATCATCAGGTGAAGATACGTGGCTTCCGCATCGAGCTTGGCGAGATCGAAGCTGCGCTGGCGGAGCACGCGGGCGTGCGCGAGTGCGCCGTCGTCGCACGCGCAGACGCGCCGGGCGATCAGCGGTTGGTGTGCTATCTGGTGGCGGGTCAGCACCCCGCGCCGTCGGTCAACGAACTGCGGGAGTTCTTACAGACTAAGCTGCCTGACTACATGATCCCTTCCGCCTTCCTCTTCCTCGACGCCTTGCCGCTCACGCCGAACGGCAAACTTGATCGGCGGGCCTTACCCGCGCCCGGCGTTGCGCGGCCCGAGTTGCGCCAGCACTACGTCGCACCCGCGCGCCCGCTCGAACTGCTGCTGGCCCGAATGTGGCGCGAGACACTTGGGGTGGAGCGGGTCGGCGTGCAGGACAATTTCTTCGAGCTTGGTGGCGACTCGATCAAAGGCGCGATCTTCATCAACCACCTGCAAGAGAGACTCGGAGAGATCGTCCACGTCGTCCTCATCTTCACCGCGCCCACCATCGCGCAACTCGCCGCCTACCTTGAAGAACATTACGGCGCGGCGTTGGCGAAACTCTTAGGCCCGGAGGCCGGCGCGGTTTCGGGCGCGCAGGCGGCACATGGCGAGCGCGACATGCTCGCCCGCGTGAGTGCCGCAGAGATTGAGCAGGCGCGGCGGTTGATTCGCCCTCTGCCGCCGAGAGAGAAAAACTCGAAAACTCCGGCGCGGAAGAACCCGCCCGCGATCTTCATCCTCTCGCCGCCGCGTTCGGGTTCGACGCTGCTCAGGGTGATGCTGGCCGGGCATCCCGACTTATTCGCCCCGCCGGAGTTGGAGTTGCTCTCCTTCAACACGCTGCGCGAGCGGGCCGCCGTCTTCACCGGCGCGCAGAGCTTCTGGCTGGAAGGCGCTCTGCGCGCCATCATGGAGGCCAGGGGCTGCGGGCCCGATCAGGCCAAGGCGCTGATGCAGGAGTACGAGAGGAGCGGGTGGACGACGCAGGAATTTTACCGGCAGTTGCAGACTTGGCTGGGCGGGCGCAGGCTGGTGGACAAGACGCCGTCGTATGCGCTCGACAAGTCAGTCTTGCGCCGCGCCGAAGAGGGTTTCGAGCAGCCGCTCTACGTGCACCTGCTCAGACACCCTTACGCCATGATCCACTCCTTCGAGGAGGCGAAGATGGATCAGGTCTTCTTCGGCCCCGGCCACCCGTTCTCGACGCGCGCGCTGGCCGAAATCATCTGGACGATCAGCCAGCAGAACATCCTCGAATTTTTACAGGACGTGCCCGCGGAGCGGCAGCACCGCCTCAGGTTTGAAGAACTGGTGACGCAGCCGGCAGAGATGCTGTCGCGCCTCTGTCATTTTCTGGGCCTCGCGTTCCACCCGGACATGCTGCGCCCCTATGGGGAGAAGAAACAGCGCATGACGGACGGACTCTATCAAGAGTCCAGAATGCTCGGCGACGTGAAGTTCCACTCGCACCAGTCCATCAATGCGGGGGCGGCGGAACGCTGGGCGCAAAAATACACGGCAGATTTTCTCGGCGACAGCGCGAGACAGTTAGCCTCCCGGCTCGGTTACACCCTCAGCGAGAGCACGGGGCAGGGCACGGCGACGGCACAGGGCGCAGTCTCATCCGGCGCAGTCGCAACTCGAAACGAGTTGGGCGCGATCCGGCGTGTGGCGCGGACGACGGGGCGGCCCGTCCCGCTCTCGTTCGCGCAGCAACGGCTCTTCTTCCTCGATAAGGTAGTGCCGCGCAAATCCGCCTACAACATCCCCATCGCGGTGCGCATCAAGGGCGCGCTCGACGTGGAAGCGTTGCTGCGCAGCCTGCATGAAATCGTCCGCCGGCACGAATCGCTGCGCACCACCTTCCCCGTCGTTGACGGCGCTCCGGTGCAGCAGATCGCCGATCAACCTTTCGTCGCCCCGTTGATGATTGATTTGCAGGAGTTCCCCGACGAAGAGCGGGAAGCCCGCCTGCGGCAGATCACGACCGACGAGGCGCGGCTGCACTTCGAGTTGAAACGCGGGCCGCTGCTTCGGACGACCCTGGTGCAGTTGGGGCGGGACGAGCACGTCCTGGTGGTTAACATGCACCACATCGTCTCCGACGGGTGGTCTATAGGAATACTGGTGCATGAACTGGCAACGCTCTACGAAGCCTTCGTGTCGGGCCGCGAGTCGCCGCTCGCGGAACTGCCCGTGCAGTACGCGGACTTCGCCCTCTGGCAGCGCGAGTGGTTGCGGGGCTTGAACCTTGAGGCGCAACTCGACTACTGGAAACAAAAACTGTCGGGCGTACCCGTGCTACAGCTACCGACGGATCGCCCGCGCCCGCCCGCCCAAACTTTTCGCGGGGGCGAGTATGCCGCCGCCTTCCAGCCGAGCTTGGCGCAGGCACTCAACGAACTGAGTCGCCGCGAAGGCGTCACACTGTTCATGACCCTCCTGGCGGCGTTCAACGTTTTGCTCGCTCGTTACGCCGGGCAGACGGACATCGTCGTCGGCACGCCCATCGCCGGGCGCACGCGGGCGGAACTGGAAGGTCTCATCGGCTTCTTCGTCAACACGCTGGTGCTGCGCACAGACCTCTCCGGCAACCCAGGTTTCCGTGCGCTGCTCGGACGGGTGAAGGAGACGGCGCTCGGCGCGTTCGCGCACCAGGATGTGCCGTTTGAAAAGCTGGTCGAGGAACTGCAACTGCCGCGCGACCAGAGCCGCCCGCCGCTCTTTCAAGTGATGTTCGCGCTCCAGAACGTGCCGCGCCCGGAGGCGGACATCTCTTCGGGGCTGTCGCTGTCGGCGGTGGAGATTGATGGGGGCGCGGCCAAGTTCGATCTAACGCTCGCCGTGCAGGAGACCGGCGACGGTCTGAGCGCCGCGTTCGAGTACAACACCGATCTGTTCGACGCCGCCACCATCGGGCGCATGATGCGCCACCTGGAAATCCTGCTCGCGGGGATCGTCGCCAACCCCGACGAGCGCATCAACGAGTTGGCAATACTCACCGCAGAGGAGCAGCGACAGACGCAAAGCTCGCAGCCGAGCAGTCATGTCACGGGCGCTTTCACGGAGACATGTGTCCAACAACTTTTCGAGGCGCAGGTCGAGCGCACGCCCGAAGCAGTGGCCTTAGTTGCCGGCGACGAGCGGCTGACCTACGCCGAGTTGAACGAGCGCGCCAACGTCTTGGCCCGGCGACTGCGGAGCTTAGGCGTCGGCCCCGAAGCACGCGTCGCGCTGTTTCTGCCGCGCGCCGCGGAGATGCTTGTGGCCGTCCTCGCCGTCCTCAAGGCCGGCGGCGCGTACCTCCCGCTCGACCCGGCTTACCCGTCGGCGCGCGTCGCGTTCATGCTCGAAGATGCAGGCGCTCGGCTTCTACTCACGACGGCGGCGCTGCGCGACCGGCTGCCGGCGCACGAGGCACAGGTCTGGCTGCTCGACACCGAGCGAGCGCCGCGTGACAGCGCCGGCCGGCAGAATCCGACGAGCCGGGTGGGGCCGGCGAACCTCGCCTACTGTCTCTACACTTCAGGCTCTACGGGGCAGCCGAAGGCCGTCGGCATCACGCACGCCAGCGCCGTCGCGCTCCTGCGCTGGGCCGGAGAGCAGTTCACCCCGGCGGAGTTGGCGGGCGTGCTGGCTTCCACTTCGCTCAGTTTCGACCTCTCCGTCTTCGAGCTGTTCGCCCCGCTCAGTTGCGGCGGGAAGGTCGTGCTCGTCGAGAACGCGCTGGCTCTGCCGAACGTGGCGGCGGCGGACGAAGTGACGCTGGTCAACACCGTCCCTTCGGCCATGACGGAGTTGCTGCGCATCAACGGCCTGCCCGCGAGTGTGCGGACGGTGAACCTGGCGGGCGAGGCGTTGAAGCTCTCGCTCGTCCGGCAGCTTTATCAACAAGAGGGCGTGCGCCGTGTGTTGAACCTGTACGGGCCGACGGAAGACACGACCTACTCGACGGCGGCGGAGATAGCACCGGGCGAGCGGCGCGAGCCGACAATCGGCCGACCTATCACCGGGACAGAAGTCTACCTCTTAGACGAGGGGCTGCGCTTAGTGCCGCCGGGCGCGACGGGCGAGTTGTACATCGGCGGGGCGGGGTTGGCGCGCGGCTACCTGAAGCGCCCAGACCTGACGGCGGAGAGATTTATCCCGCACCCGTTCTCGGCCGCACCCGGCGCGCGCCTCTACCGGACTGGGGACGTGGGCCGGCAACTGGCGACGGGCGAGATCGAGTATCTGGGGCGGCGCGACCAGCAGGTGAAGCTCAGGGGCTACCGCATCGAGTTGGGCGAGATCGAAGCCGTCCTGAGCCAGCACAGCGAGATAAGCGCGGCGGTCGTCGTGGCCAGGGAGGACGTACCGGGCGATAAGCGTCTGGTGGCTTACCTCGTCGCGGCGAACGGCACAGCCCCGGCGGCGGAAGCCCTGCGCGGTTATTTGAAGACAAAGCTGCCGGACTACATGATCCCGGCCGCCTTCGTGCCGCTGGCAGAATTGCCGCTGACGCCGAACGGCAAAGTTGACCGGCGCGCGCTGCCCGCGCCGGGAGCGTTGCGGGCGGAAGCTGACTCGTCAAACTTTGTCGCGCCGCGCAACGAGCAGGAGCTACAACTCGCGCGCCTGTGGGAAGAGGTGCTGAACGTGGAGCATGTGAGCGTGCGCGATAACTTTTTTGATCTAGGCGGACATTCGCTGCTCGCCGTCAAGCTCTTCTCCCTCATCGAGCAGGCGACCGGCTCGACGCTCCCGATGACGAGCCTCTTTGACGGCGCGACGGTCGAGCAGCAGGCTAAGCTGCTCGGCAAGCCGCGGCCTGTTTCGCCCGTCTCTTCGCTCGTCCCCATCCAGCCGCAGGGCGACAAGCCACCGCTCTTTTGTCTGCACCCCTGGGGCGGTAACGTGCTCTGTTATTCGGAACTGGCCAGGCATCTGGGGCCGGAGCAGCCCGTTTATGGGTTGCAGGCGCGTGGCGTCGAGAAGAAGGAGAATCCGCACACCTCAATCGAAGCGATGGCGGCCGACTATCTGGCGGAAGTCCGCCGGCTGCAACCGGCGGGGCCGTATCACCTGTGCGGCTGGAGTTCCGGTGGTCTGATCGCGTTCGAGCTGGCGCGGCAGTTGGCACGGCAAAACCAGGAGGTCGGACTGCTGGCCCTCGTCGAGCCTTACGACTTGACCGAAAACTACGCGCAGTCCGGTGAAGCGTATGCTTCAGAGCCGGCCGCGAAGTTCATCAGCCAGGCGCAAATCGTCACCTACACGGGCCAGACCGTCTACGCCGTGGTCAACTACGACGAACAGATCGGACTCACGTACAAAGTGCCCGCCGGACTCGGCCTCGCGCAGAGTCGGCACTTCCTCAACGACTACGTGAATTACTACCTGCACATTGATCGGGCCATACAGGGCTACGCGCCGCGCCCGTTCGGCGGGCGGACGATCCAGTTCTGGACGCACGGTCGCCTGGCCCGTCTGTCTCCCGAAATGGAACGAAGCTGGCGCAGACTGCTCCCCGGCGGGATGTTGCTCCAAGAAGTGCCCGGCGAGCACTTCACCGTGCTCAGAGAGCCGCACGTGCAATCACTGGCGGGGCAGTTAAAGAAATATCTTGCGGACGGAGCGGCGGCCGCGCACTAGATAGAGCAGCTTTCGTTTGAATCTACCTGTGTGCGCTTATGCTGGGAGCGCGGGCGCGCGCGCCCGCCGAGCGTGCGCCAGCACGCTCAATGGTTTCCTGCTCATTCCAGCTTGAGTGACAGCGCGGCCACTTATTCGCGCTAGCGCGCTCACGGCGGGCGGGACGCCCGCGCTCCCAGCAGCAGGCGGCTTTGGTAAACTCAGCAGCTAGCCGCTCTAAAGCTGAGAGGATTGTCCAAAACACTGAAAGCCAAAGCCCGGACGGTCGCTTTGCTGTAGCACGACCGTCCGGGCTTTCGTCAGGTGAAGATGTTGCGCCGGCCGGGCCGGGGCATTTTTATTAGCGAGGCGCAGGGGCCGTGCCGGCGGCGACCGAATCTTGATAGCGGCCCTCACGAGTTGACATGTCTCTCAACTCGTCGGTGGAAACGATGAGGGCCTTGGCCGGCTGGCCCGTGAGCTTTTCGATCTCGGCACCCTGTTCTTCGGAAAGCTCGAAGCGATAGAGGTCTTGCGGCTCAACATTTTGTTCGTCAGCCATGCTTAGCATCTCCTTTTTAGGGAAGGTTAGAAGTACCGGCAAAACTGCCAGGTTCGGCCCTAGCGGGAGGCCGGCCCTGTTCCTCAATGCAGGTTGTGGGCAACTTTGCGCGGGCGCGTAATATGTCACTAGTCCTCAAGATTCGTCAAGCATTTTTAGCGCGCAGTGCGAGTCATCTGAGCGCCGGCAAAATCGTCGTCAAAGTCTGTGCCGTCACGTCTCGGCCTGCGCGCCTTGAGGCAGGGCGAACTTATCGAGCCGGCGGATCGCGGGATGAATGAGCGCGAGGGCGGCCAGCCCGGCCGTGAGAATCCCGGCCAGGATGAAGATGTTGGGTGCTCCCATGTGGTCTGTGGCCCAACCGACCAGCCCGCTGCCCACGGGAATCAACGCGAACGCGCCTAGCGTGGCGATGCTCGACACCCGGCCGAGCAGCGCGCCGGGAATCAACTCCTGCAAGGTCGTGAGGAAAATTAAGTTCGGCACGGCGAACGCCGCGCCGGCCAAAAGCGCCGCCGCCGCGACCCCGTAGATCGTGACCGGCAGGCCGAACACGACGATCAACAGCCCGCCGACGATCCACAGACTGTAGGCGAACAGCCCGCGCGCGCGCAGGCCCTTGATGCGTTCCATCAACGACGCGCCGAGCAGCGTGCCCAGAATCGAGCCGACGGCGAGCGCCGAGTAGAGCAGCCCCAGCGAGCCGACGCTGCCGTTCAGATGCTGTTTGACGAGGAAGGGCAGCGCGATGGCGAACGGCGCGGCCATCGTGATGTTGCCGAGCGCGGCGATCACCATCGTAATCGTCAGCCACGAAGACTTCCGCACCACGTCGAGACCTTCGCGAAAATCCTGAAGCACGCTGCCGCGCTCCTTCTTGAGTGGCGCAGTGTCGGCAGCGAGTTTAACGAGCGGCAGGAGACAGAAGATGGAGACGACGAACGTCAGGCCGTCGAACCCGAACGCCGCGGGCGTGCCCCACAGGCTGACGACGTAAGCGCCGAGCGCCGGCCCGAAGATTTCCGAGACCTGCATGCTCACGGTCGTCAGGCCGTTGGCGCTCGGCAGGTACTCGCGCGGGGTGATTTCGGGGATGATAGCCGTGTACGCGGGGCGGAAGAACGCCCCGACGCCGCCGAAGATGAGACTCGCAACGTACAGATGCCAGACTTCGAGCCGGTGGCCGAAGGCGAGGAAGGTGATGGCGAAGACGAGCGCGCCCCGCAAGGCGTCGGAATAGAGCATCACACGCGCGCGCGCGTAGCGATCAACCGTGACGCCGCCCAGCAGCAGGAACAAGAGCAGGGGCACGGACGAGAAGATGAAGACCGTCCCCATCGCGCGCGCCGAGCCGGTCTTTTCCAGCACCCACCAGGCGAGCGCCACCCGGTAGATGCTGTCGCCGACGGTCGAGAGAAACTGGCCCGACCAGAGCAGCGCGAACGGACGGTGCGTGAGCGATTTGAAGATTGACATGTTCTTCCCGGCTACCGCTGGTCGGGCGCGGCCCCGGCCGCCAGTCTCTTCTCGTTCTGCCGCGCGATGGCGTAGAGCAGGGTCTTGATCTGGAACGGCTGAAGGTTGGGGTCTGCTTCGAGCAGGCGGGCGACGATGCCCGCGACGTGCGGGGTGGCGAAGCTGTTGCCGGTGACTTGGCGATAGCCGCCGCCGGGCCAGGTCGTTTCGACGTTCACGCCGCGCGCGACCAACTCGTACACCTGCCGGGGCAGGAAGCCGAAGTCCAGCGGGTCTGTGCACTCCTTTTTCACCACGGAGATGAGCGAAGAGGTGAGCACGGAAGGGTACACCGGGTCGTTCGGGATGTTGCTGGCCGCCGCCACGATGATGCAGCCGCGGCGGTAGGCGCGGTGCAGGATGTCGTGGAGCTGTTTATACATGGCCTTCGCCGTCGCCCCGACCGACAGGTTGATCACCTGCATGTTCTGTCTGACGGCGTAGTCCAGGCAAGCGAGGTAAGGCTCGTGCATCCCGTAGCCGCGCATCATCTTGACGCTGTGCAACTCCGCGTCGGGCGCGACCTGCGCGATGATGCCGGCGCAGGCCGTGCCGTGCCCGACATCGTCGCCCACGGTCGAGGGCCGGAAGTTGTACTTGCCGTCCTGCTGGAAGATTTCGACCGAAGATTTAACCCTGGCCTTCAAGCCGGGGTGTTCCGCGTCAATGCCTGAATCAATGACGGCGACGCGCACGCCGCGCCCGGTCTTGCTCCGCCAGGATGTGAATACGGGCCACAGGTCGGCGAAAAATTCCGCCGCTTCCGGCTCCCGATTAACCTCCACCATGCTGGGCCTCGGCTCCCCTGCTCGGCTCGAAAAAGAACAGGCTACGATAAGAAGGTGTGACCGTCGTCCGCGTCCGCACCGTGCTTGATAAAAGTCGCCAGCGTCTCAAGGACGCCCCGGCACAGCTCGCGCTCAGCCCCGCCGCGCCCGGCCACGTCCCGCAGCAGGACTGCGAGCAGCAGCAGGTCGCGGTGCTCCGGCGCGGCGCGCAGTTCGTCCAGCCACTGCCGCAGATCGCCGCCGTCGGCCTGCGGCGACTCGTCCGCCAGCGCGTGCGCCATCGCGCGCCCGAACAGCGATTCGAGCAACCCGGCCCGCTCGTGCGCCGCCACCAGGGGCGCGATGGCGGCGGCGAAGTCCGCGGCCCTGTCCATCTCGTCGGCCGTGAACGGCTGATAGGGCGGCCAGCCCAGCCGGTTGACGAATTCCAGCACGCCGATTGTCTGCCCGTCCACCAGCAGCGGCGTGGCGAGGAGCGTCTGCGTCGAGTGGCCCGTGGCCTTGTCAACGCCCGCGTAGAACGACGACTCGCGCGACACGTCCGCGATGGCCATTGGCTGCCCGGTCTCAAACACGAACCCGGCGATCCCTTTGCCCGGCGGAATCCTGATGCGCAGCAACTCGTGCGCGACCTCGCCGATGGCGCAGAGAAATCTCAGACTGCCGTCGTTGTCGTTGCGGACGATAACCGAAGCCTCGCCGCAGTTGAGCGACGCCGCGGCGACCGAGAGGAGGTTATTGATCGAGAGGACGAGGGGCGCGCTCAGCGTGTCTATCACGTCAACCGTGCTGACGACCGCGCGCAGGCGTTTTTCAAACGGGTGCTCGGTCGGCTCACGCCGCCGCGGACGCTTCGCCGCCCTGTCCGTGCCGGAGTTTCCCGTCCTCACGCCCTTTCGCTTATTCATGTGTTATGCCCTTCGGGGAAGAGAGCAGAGCAGGCTCATTGCCGAGCGCGCGCCGGCCTCAGGTCGGCAGGCCCGGCACGCGTGAAAGGTGTCGGCGTTATCGCCCGCTGCGGTTGAAGAACGCGCACATTATACATACGAGGCTCGCAAAGTCGAACCTACTTATTCACGGGTAGTGGTGCAGTTGCTTGAGTGGATAGCACAGTAGGTACACCACAGAGGCACAGAGGACACGGAGGGGGCACAGAGAAGAACAAGCCTCCGTGCCCCTCCGTGCCCTCTGTGCCTCTGTGGTGAGCGCCGCCCGCCCCTTCCTCAAGCCAACGTGAACCACTACCTACTTCCGCACATGGTCTGCGAACTCGGCTGCTCGGAACGATCATCGGCGGGCGGGGAGGCGTCTGTAGCTTGTCGTCATAATGTGGTATAAATCCGGACTCGCTCGCCGCCTCCGGTGTTGCCCGGCCACTCAGCATTAGCGGGCGTGCACACCCGGCCACCCGGAAGATGTTTAGCCGCCGCTGGTCGAAAATCTCTTTGCTACTTCACCTGATGTTTTAATCAATGAGGATGAGACATTAACCGACAAGAGACTCCTCGCGCTGCCTCAAGCCTTTCCCGACAGCCGACCGCAAACCCCAGTGACATCGCACATGGCAAGCTACTCGGAACTAATCGCGGACGCGGGTGTGGAGATCACGTCGCTGGTCGAGCTGGTGCGCTGGCGCGGCGTGTCGCAGCCCGCCCGGATCGCTTACCGCTTCCTCGCGGACGGGGAGCGCGAAGAGGTAAGTCTGACCTACGGTGATTTATACCGGCGCGCGCGGGCCGTCGCCGCCGCGTTGCAGGATTTGCGGGCGCATGACGAGCGCGTCCTCTTACTCTTTCCGCCTGGCCCCGACTACGTCTGTGCGTTCTTCGGCTGCCTGCTGGCGGGCGCGATAGCCGTCCCCGCCTACCCGCCCAGACCAAACCGCAGCGCCGCGCGCCTGCAAATGATGGCCGCCGATGCCGGCGCTTCCTTCGCGCTGACGACCACGCCGCACCTGTCGCGCCTGGAAGCTTTCATCGCCCAGACGCCGGACTTCAAACGCCTGCGTTGGCTGGCGACCGACGCGGTTGACGAAGCGTTGGTCGGGCAGTGGCGCGAGCCTGCGGTGAGCAAGGAGAGCCTGGCTTACCTGCAATACACTTCCGGCTCGACCGCGACGCCGAAAGGCGTGATGGTGACGCACGCCAACGTCCTGCACAACTCCGCCTACATTCATCAGGGGTTCGCGCACACGCCCGAAAGCGTCTCGCTCTGCTGGCTGCCGCACTTTCACGACATGGGTCTGCTCGACGGCATCGTCCAACCGCTCTACGGCAGCTTCACGGGCCTGCTCATGCCGCCGACGGCCTTCCTGCAAAGACCCGCGCGCTGGCTCGAAGCCATCTCGCGCCACCGTGTGACGCACAGCGGCGGGCCGAACTTCGCCTACGACCTGTGTGTGCGCAAGGTCAGCGCCGAGACGCGGGCGACGCTTGACCTCGGCAGTTGGCGCGTCGCCTACAACGGTGCAGAGCCTGTGCGCGCCGAGACGCTCCGGCGCTTCGCCGACACCTTCGCCCCTTGCGGCTTCCGGCCGACAGTTTTTTATCCGGCCTACGGACTGGCCGAGGCGACCTTGAAAGTGGCCGGCGGCACGCCGGGCGCTGGCGCTGTCACCTGCACGGTGAGCGCCGACGCGCTGGAACAAAATCGAATCGTCGAAACGTCGCCGCAAGCGTCAGGGGCGCACACGCTGGTCAGTTCCGGTCGGGCGACGTTCGAGACCGAGGTTCTGATCGTCAACCCTGAAACACTAATCGAATGCGGGCCGGACGAAGTGGGCGAAATCTGGGTTGGCGGGCCGGGCGTGGCCGCGGGCTACTGGAATCGCGCGGCGGAGACTGAGCACACGTTTCAGGCCAGGCTCGCGGACGGCGGCGGCGCGGGCCCCTACTTGCGCACGGGCGACCTGGGCTTTATCCGGCAGGGCGAGCTTTTCGTCACGGGCCGGCTGAAAGACCTCATCATCATCCGCGGCCGCAACCTCTACCCGCAGGACATCGAGGCGGTGGTCGAGCGTTGTCACCCGGCGCTGCGTCCGGGCGGCAGCGCCGCCTTCGCCGTCGAGACTGACGGCGCGGAGCGGCTGGTCGTCGTGCAGGAATTGGAGCAGCGCCGGCAGGCAGATTTGCCGGCGATTATGGACGCGATTCGGGAGACGCTCGCGGCGGAGTTCGAGGTGCAGCCCGCCGCCATCCTGCTGGTCAAGACCGGCGCTGTGCCGAAGACTTCGAGCGGGAAGGTGCAAAGGAATCTGTGCCGGCAGAAATTCCTCCGGCAACAATTTGACACGGCCGCCACCTGGCACGCCAGCGCCGAACTGGACGCGGAACTCTACGCGCCGACAGACGCGCACGACCTCACGACCGCGGAGGCGATTGAACAATGGCTGCGGGCGCAACTCGCCAGGGCATTGCGCGTGGCCGTCGCAGACATTGACGTGCGCCGGCCCGCGACGCATTACGGCGTTGATTCTTTGCTGGCGATTGAGTTGATGCACGGCCTTGAGACCGCGCTCGGCGTGCGACTGTCGCTGGCGGACTTGCTCGACAGTCCGAGCCTCGCCGAACTCGCCGCCCGCGCCTTCGCCGAGTCCAAGTTGAACGGCACACGCCCGCCGCTCATTGCATCTTCGCCGCTGGCTGAAACCAACCTGCACCCGCTCTCGCACGGCCAGCGCGCGCTCTGGTTTTTGGCCCAGGTGGCCCCGGAAAGCAGCGCCTACAACGTGGCCGCCGCCGTCGGCATTAAGACCGAGTTGGATGTCGCGGCATTGCACAGGGCGTTTCAATCGCTGGTGGACAGGCATCCCGCCTTGCGGACGACCTTCGGCGCAACGCGCGGCGAGCCGGCGCAGTTGATACACGAGCGCATGACCGTCTCCTTCCGGCAGGCAGACGCGGCGGGCTGTGACGAGGTGGCGCTGAAAGATCGTTTGAGCGAGGAGGCGCACCGACCGTTCGACCTCGAACACGGCCCGCTGCTGCGCGTGACGCTGTTCAGGCAGACGAGCCAACATTATTTCCTGTTGATAGTCGCCCATCACATCGTCGTCGATCTCTGGTCGTTGGCGTTGTTGCTGGAAGAGTTGGGCGAGTTGTATCGCGCAGAGACAGATGGCATGACGCCCGCCCTCGCGCCCTCGGCGGCGAGTTATACCGATTACGTCTATTGGCAGAGCGAACTGTTGGCGGGCGCAGCGGGCGCGCGCCTGGCAACTTTCTGGCAAAAAGAGTTGGCGGACGCCGTGCCGACGCTGAGCCTTGATACGGACAAGCCGCGCCCGCCCGCGCAGACGTACAGAGGCGCGGCCGAGCATCTGCGCTTCGACGCACGACTGACGGCGCAACTCAAAGAGCTGAGCCAGGCGCACAACGCGACCTTGTACATGACTCTGCTGGCCGCCTTCCAAGCCCTGCTCTATCGCTACACGGGGCAGGAGGATTTGCTCGTCGGCTCGCCCACCGCCGGGCGCAGCGCCGCGCGTTTCGCACGCACCGTCGGCTATTTCGTGAACCCCGTCGTGCTGCGCGCGCGGCCCGTCGGCGCGCTCCCCTTCGTCAGCTTCTTGGCACAGGTGCGCCAGACCGTGCTCGGCGCTTTCGCCCATCAGGAGTATCCGTTCGATCTACTGGTCACGAAGTTGCAGCCGGAGCGCGACCCCGGCCGCTCGCCCCTGTTCCAGGTGATGTTCGCTTTCAACCAGGCGCACCTGCTGAAAGAAGAAGGGCTGGCCGCCTTCGCGCTCGGCGAGGAAGGGGCGCGGCTACAGTTGGGCGGGCTGCCGCTGGAGTCCGTCCGGCTGGAACAGCGCGTGGCGCAATTCGACCTCGCGCTGACCGTCGCCGAAGTTGACGACGAACTGTCCGCGGCGCTGGAATACAACACTGACCTGTTCGAGGCCGCGACCATCAAACGCGCCCTCGGTCATCTACGCACGCTACTCGAATCAATCGCCGCCGACCCGCACCGCAAGCTCGCCGAACTCCCCCTGCTGACGCCGGCCGAGCGGCAGCAGGTTATCAGCGCGGGGAGTCGCACGAGTGCCGCGCGCGCGCCGGCCGGGTTTGTCCACGAGTTGTTTGAGCAGCGCGCGGCCGAAGCACCGAACGAATGGGCCGTGCGCTGCGAGGGCGGGCAGATCAGTTACGGCGAACTGAACGCGCGGGCGAACCGATTGGCCCACAGCCTGCGCGTGCGCGGCGTCGGCCCCGACGTGCTCGTCGGCCTATGCGCGGAGCGTTCGGTCGAGGCGCTGGCCGGGATGCTAGGCGTGCTCAAGGCCGGCGGCGCATACGTGCCCTTAGACCCGGCCTACCCGCCCGATAGGCTCGCCTTCATGCTCGCAGACTCAGGCGCGCGCGTGCTGCTCACCACGCGGCGGCTCGCCGAGCAGTTGCCGGCGCGCGGCGTCGCGGTCGTCGAGCTTGATGCGGACAAGCCCGCGCACGCGAGCGACGAGAACCCGCGCTGCCACGTTTCAGATGAAAGCCTCGCCTACGTCATCTACACGTCCGGCTCGACCGGCGTGCCGAAGGGCGTGGCGGTCACGCACTGCGCGCTTGCGCGCTTCACGGAAGCGGCCGCGCGCGCCTACCAGATCACGCGGCACGACCGCGTGCTGCAATTCGCCTCGCTGAGCTTCGACACCAGCGTCGAAGAGATTTACCCGTGCCTGACGCGCGGCGCGACGCTCGTGCTCGCCCCGCGCGCGGCGCAGGCGGACGCCGCTGCGTTCCTGCGTCTCTGCCGCGACGAGCGCCTGTCCGTGCTCGACCTGCCGACCGCCTTCTGGCACGAGTTGGTGGCGAACCTGAGCGGCGACGACTGGGCGCGCGCCGAAGATTTGCGGCTCGTCATCCTCGGCGGCGAAGAGGCACACGCCGAGCGCGTGCACCGCTGGCACGACTCAGTCGGCGCGCGCGTGCGACTGGTCAACACCTACGGCCCGACCGAGGCCACGGTCGTCGCCACCGCGTGCGACCTGACGGACTGGGCGCGGGACGGCGCGCGCGTCGTGCCCATCGGTCGCCCGCTGCCACACGCCGAAGCTTATGTCTTAGACGAGGCCATACAGCCCGCGCCCGTCGGCGTCCGCGGCGAGTTGTACCTGGGCGGCGACGGCCTGGCGCGCGGCTATTTGAACCGCCCGCAGTTGACCGCCGAAAAGTTCATCCCGCACCCGTTCAGCGGTGAGCCGGGCGCGCGCCTCTACCGCACGGGCGACCTCGCGCGCCTGCTCCCCGACGGCCAACTCGAATTCCTTGGCCGCGCCGATCAGCAGGTGAAGGTGCGCGGCTACCGCATCGAGTTGGGCGAGATCGAGGCGGCGCTGCGACGGCACGCTGGCGTGCGCGACGCGCTGGTCGTCGCGGGCGAGAGCGGGCGCGGCGGCAAGCGGCTGACGGCTTACGTCGTTCCGGCGCAGCCGGCGTCGCCGCCGTCGGCCTCCGCCCTGCGCGACTTTCTGACAGAGAGCCTGCCGGACTACATGCTGCCGTCCGCTTTCGTTGTGCTGCCGGAGTGGCCGCTGACGCCGACGGGCAAGCTCGACCGCCGCGCCCTGCCCGCGCCCGGCACGCCGCGCACAGCAGAGCGAGAGTGCACCGCCCCGCGCACGCCGCGCGAGCAGACGTTGTGCGCCATCTGGGCCGACGTGCTCAAGGTCGAGCGCGTCGGCGTCCACGACAACTTCTTCGAGTTGGGCGGCGACTCCATCCTTAGCATCCAGGTGATCGCGCGCGCGCAGCAGGCGGGCATCGCCATCGCGCCGCAGCAGATGTTCGAGCGCCCGACGGTGGCCGAACTGGCGGCGGCAGCCGACGGGGCGGGCGTGCCGGCGCAGGAAACGTTGGAAACGTTTGCCGAAGACTCTGCGACGCCCCGCGCGGCCGGGCGCACGCCTGCGGACTTCCCGCTCGCCGGACTTGAACAGCATCAGCTCGACGAGTTGCTCCAAACGCACCCGGACGTGACGGACATCTACCCGCTCTCGCCCATGCAACAGGGCATCCTCTTCCACAGCGTGTACGAGCCGGACGCAGACCTCTACGCCGGGCAGGTCACTTACACGCTCGCCGGCACGCTGGACGCCGACGCCCTCGCGCGCGCGTGGCAGCACCTGGTGGGCGAGCACACGGCGTTGCGCACGTCGTTCGTCTGGGAAGGATTGAACGAGCCGCTGCAACTCGTCCACGGGCACGCGAGCGCGGCGCTTGAGCGACACGACTGGCGCGCGCTGGCCGCCGACGAACAGACGCGGCGGCTGGCGTCGCTCTGCGCCGCCGAGCGGCAGAGAGGATTTAAGCTCGGCGCGCTGCCGCTCGTGCGACTCGCCCTGGTGCGGCTCGACGACGACACCGCGCAACTAGTCGGCACGTACCACCACATACTGCTCGACGGCTGGTCGCTCTCCGTGCTGCTCGCGGAATTGCTGGCCGCCTACGAGGCGTTCGCGCAAGGGCGCGAGATAACAGACAGACGCGCACGCCCCTACCGCGACTACATCGCTTGGCAACGGCGGCAGGACGCGGAGAGCGCCCGCGCCTTCTGGCGCGAAACGCTCAAAGGCTTCACCGCGCCGACGCCGCTCGCCATCGCCCGCGCCGACGCCGCGGCGGCCGAAGATGCGGCCGAGTCGGGCCGGCGGCAGTTGCGCCTGTCTGCGAAGTTGACGGCGGCCTTGCGCGAGCGCGCGCGTGAGCGCCGGCTGACGCTCAACACGTTGGTGCAGGGGGCGTGGGCTGTGTTGCTCAGTCGTTACAGCCGCGAGGAGGACGTGCTGTTCGGCGCAACCATGTCGGGGCGTGCGCCCGCGCTGGCCGGCGTGGACGAGATGGTCGGGCTGTTCATCAACACGCTGCCGGTGCGCGTGCGCGTGCCGGCGGAGGCGGCGCTGCTCGACTGGCTCAAAGGTTTGCAACTCAACTTGGCGCGGCTGCGCGCATACGAGTACAGCCCGCTCGTCGAGGTGCAGGGCTGGAGCGACGTGCCGCGCGGGACGCCGCTCTTTGAGAGCCTCGTCGTCTTCGAGAACTTTCCCGCCGAGGCGGGGACGTTGCGCGAGCGCGCGGGCTTGCGTCTCGGCGAGGCGCACTCCTACGAGCGCACGAACTACCCGCTCACGATCATCGCCGTGCCCGGCGCAGAACTCTCCTTCGAGGCGCTCTACGCCGCCGGCCGGTTCGACGCCGCGGCGGTCGAACGCCTCCTCGGTCATTTACAGACCATCCTCGAAAGCATGACCGGCGAACAGTGGCAGCGAGTCGCCGACCTGCCCCTCCTGACGGCCGCCGAGCGGCGGCAACTGCTCATCGAGTGGAACGACACGGCGGCCGAGTACCCGCGCGACCAGTCCATCCAAGGGCTGTTCGAGGCGCAGGTCGAGCGGACGCCCGCCGCGACGGCGCTCGCGTGCGGCGGCGAGCGTCTGAGCTACGCCGAGTTGAACGCGCGGGCCAATCGGCTGGCGCGACATCTGCGCGGCCTGGGCGTCGGGCCGGAAGTGCCGGTCGGCATCTGCGCCGCGCGCACGGCGGCGATGGTCGTGGGGCTGCTCGGCATCTTGAAGGCGGGCGGCGCTTACGTCGCGCTCGACCCGCTGTACCCGCGTGAGCGGCTCGCCTTCATGATGGAAGACGCCGGCTGCCCCGTGCTGCTCACCGAGCAGCATCTCGCCGAAAGAATTCCAGCGCACGGCGCGCGCGTAGTGCGCCTCGACGCCGATCAGGAGTTGATCGCGCGTGCGGACGACGCGAACCTGACAAGCGGCGTGACGCCGGAAAACCTCGCCTACGTGATCTACACATCCGGCTCGACGGGGCGACCCAAGGGCGTCGGCATCACGCACCGCAGCGCCGTGGCCTTCTCGTGCTGGGCGCGGGCCAGCTTCGCGCCGGAGGTCTTCGCCGGGTCGCTCTGCCTTAGCTCGTTCTGCTTCGACCTCTCCGTCTTCGAGTTGTTCGTGCCGCTGCACTGGGGCGGCACGGTCGTCCTCGTCGAGAACATTCTGCAAGTCCCGGCGCTCGCGGCCGAGCCGGAAGTGACGCTCGTCAACACTGTGCCCTCGGCCATCGGCGAGTTGCTGCGGCTCGGCCACGTGCCCGCCAGCGCCCGCACAATCAATCTGGCCGGCGAGCCGCTGCCCGCCAAGCTCGTGCGGCAACTCTACGAACTGCCGCAGGTCGAGCAGGTCTTCAACCTCTACGGGCCGACCGAGGACACGACCTACTCGACCTGGGGGCTGATGCGGCGCGGCACGGACGAACCGCCCTCCATCGGGCGACCCGTCCACAACACGCGCGCTTACCTGCTCGACCCCGCAGGGCAGCCCGTGCCCGTCGGCATCGTCGGCGAACTCTACCTCGGCGGCGACGGTCTTGCGCGCGGCTACCTGGGCCGGCCTGAGTTGACGGCCGAACGCTTCGTGCCCGACCCGTTCTCGCGCGAGCCGGGCGCGCGGCTCTACCGGACGGGTGACCTGGCGCGCTATCTGCCCGACGGCGAGATCGACTTTCTCGGTCGCATGGATCATCAGGTGAAGGTGCGCGGCTACCGCATCGAGTTGGGCGAGATCGAGGCGGCGCTCAGTCAGCATCCGGCGGTGCGGGACTGCGCCGTCTTGGCCCGCGAAGACGCGCCCGGCGACAAGCGGCTGGTGGCTTACGTCGTCGGCAAACAGGGGCAACCGCCGGAGTCCGAGTTGCGCGGCTTCCTGAAAGAGCGGTTGCTCGACCACATGCTGCCCTCCTCGTTCGTCCTGCTGGACGAGTTGCCGCTGACGCCGAACGGCAAGATCAACCGGCGCGCGCTGCCCGCGCCCGAAGAGGTCGCGCGCCCCGCCGCCGAAGATTACGTCGCGCCGCGCACGCCCGTCGAGGAAGTGCTCGCGGGCATCTGGCGCGAGGTGCTGCGGGTCGAGCGCGTGGGCGCACACGACAACTTCTTCGACCTCGGCGGGCACTCGCTCCTCGCAACCCGCGTCCTCCACCGCGTCCGTAAAGTCTTCAAGGCGGAGTTGCCGCTGCACGTCGTCTTCGAGGCCCGGACGCTCGCCGAGTTGGCGGGCCGCGTGGTCGCGCACGAGGCCCGGCCCGGTCAGGCGGAAAAGATTGCGCGGCTGATGCAGAAGGTCAAGGGGCTGTCGGCCGCGGAGTTGCGGGCCGAGTTAGAACAGAAGCGGAGTGAGAAGGGCACGGCATGAAGGAATTCAAGGGCCTCTCGGACGATCAGGAGTTCGACGCCGACGAGCTTGAGCTGCTCGACTACCTGCTGGCGGAAGAGGGCGTCGTCGCCGCCGCGCGCGCGCAGACGATCAAGCCGCGCGCGCCGGGCGCGGACGCGCCGCTCTCTTACGCCCAGCAGCGCCTCTGGTTCTTGGATCAGCTTCAACCCGGCAACCCCGCCTACAACATGCCGGGCAGCTTGCGCCTCACGGGCCGGCTCGACGTGTCGGCGCTGGAAGCAACTCTCAACGAAGTGCTGCGCCGTCACGAGGTGCTGCGCACAACCTTTCCGGCCGTCGCCGGCCAGCCCGTGCAGAGAGTCGCGCCGCACGAGCGTGCCCCGCTGCCGTCGCTCGATCTCATGAGCCTCGCGCGCGAGCGGCAGGCGGCGGAAGTGCGGCGCATCGCCGCGACGGAGGCACGCCAACCTTTCGACCTCGCCACAGGCCCGCTCCTGCGCGCGCGCCTGCTCCGGCTCGCGGCGGACGAGCACGTCCTGCTCGTCACCATGCACCACATCGTCAGCGACGGCTGGTCGGTCGCCCTCCTTATCAGCGAACTGGCGACACTCTACGCTGCGTTCGCGCAAGGGCGGCCCTCGCCGCTCTCCGACCTGCCCGTGCAGTACGCCGACTACGCAATCTGGCAAAGAGATTGGCTGACCGGCGAAGTGCTCGACGAACAACTCTCATACTGGCGCGGGCAGTTGGGCGGCGACCTGCCCGTGCTGCAAATGCCGGCGGACAAGCCGCGCCCGGCCGTCGCGTCTCTGCGCGGCGCGACGCAGTCGGTCGCGCTCGACCGTGAGGCGAGCGAACGACTGAAGGCGCTCGCGCAGGCCGAAGGGGCGACGCTGTTCATGGCGCTGCTCGCGGCTTTTCAAATCCTGCTCGCGCGCTACACGGGGCAGACCGACATCCCCGTGGGGACGCCCGTCGCCAACCGCCACCCGGCCGAGGTCGAAGGGCTGATCGGTTTCTTCGTCAACACGCTGGTCATGCGCGGCGACCTGAGCGGGCGGCCGAGTTTCCGCGAGGTGCTCCGCCGTGTGCGCGCGACGGCGCTCGGCGCTTACGCGCACCAGGACGTGCCCTTCGAGATGCTGGTCGAGGAGCTACAGCCGGAGCGCGACCGCAGCCGCACGCCGCTGTTCCAGGTGTCGCTGGCCTTGCAAGCCGCGCCGCTGCCAGAGCCGGAGACGCAGGGCGTGCGCTGGCGCGCGGAGGAGATGACGGGCGGCGGTGCGAAGTTCGATCTGACGCTGGAGTTGGAAGACATGCCCACGGGGCTGGCGGGCGTGTTGGAGTACAACACGGACATCTTCGAGGCGGAGACCGCGCGGCGGCTGGCGGCCCACTTCCGGCAGTTGGTCGGCGGCCTCGTCGCCGCGCCCGACCGCCCCGTCTCCGAACTGCCGCTGCTGACGGAGGAAGAGACGCGGCGGCTGCTCGTCGAATGGAACGCGACGGCGGCCGACTACCCGCGCGACCTGTGCCTCCACGAACTGTTCGAGCGGCAGGTCGCGGCCGCGCCTGAGGCCGTGGCCGTCATCTTCGAGGACGAGCGGCTGACCTACGCCGAGTTGAACGAGCGGGCGAACCAACTCGCGCGCCACCTGCGCGAGCTTGGCGGCGGGCCGGAGGCGCGCGTCGGCGTCCTGATGGAGCGATCAGTGGAGTTGGTCGTCGGCCTCCTGGCGATCATGAAGGCGGGTGCGGCTTACGTCCCGCTCGACCCCGACTACCCGCAGGAGCGCCTCGCGTTCATGCTCGCGGACGCGGGCGTGCGCGTCCTGCTCACACAGGAGCGCCTGCGCGGACGTGTGCCGACGGGTGCGGAGACGGTTGTTTGCCTCGACAGTGAGCGAGCGACGTTTGCAGCTTACGGCACGGAGAACCTGAACGTCGGCGTCACAGCCGACAGCATGATCTACGTCATCTACACGTCGGGTTCGACGGGCCGGCCCAAGGGCGTGATGCTGCCGCACCGCGGCATCGTCAACTGCCTGCTCTGGATGCAGTCGGCCTTCCGCCTGGGGCCACACGACCGCACCATGCTCAAGGCTTCGCTCAGCTTCGACGCCTCGGTGTGGGAGTTGTTCTGGCCGCTGCTGGTCGGCGCGGGCGTGGTCGTGGCGCGGCCGGGCGGGCAGCAGGACAGCGCGTATCTCGTCCGCGCGGCCGAGCGTGACGGCGTGACGATCCTGCACTTCGTGCCGTCCATGCTGTCGGTGTTTCTTAACGAGCAGGAGTTGGGGCGCGCAGGCTCCGTGCGGCGCGTGCTCGCGGGCGGCGAGGCGCTCCCGCCTGACACGATGGCGCGCTTTCACGCGCGCATGAGCGCCGAGTTGCACAACTTTTACGGCCCAACAGAGACCTCCATCGGCTCGCTTGACTGGCGGTGCGAGCCAGGCGGCACGTACACGGTCGTGCCCATCGGCCGGCCCATCGCCAACACACAAATCTACATCCTCGACCGGGACGGCCGCCCCGTGCCCGTGGGCGTGCCCGGCGAGTTGTACGTCGGCGGCGACGGACTGGCGCGCGGCTATCTCGGCAGACCTGAGTTGACGGCCGAACGTTTCGTGCCCGACCCGTTCGCCCGCACAACCGGCGCGCGGCTCTACCGGACGGGCGATCTGGCGCGCTACCTCGCCGACGGTAACGTGGAGTTTCTGGGGCGCGTTGACTACCAGGTCAAAATCCGCGGCTTCCGCATCGAGTTGGAAGAGATCGAGGCGGTGCTCGGCCGGCACGCGGCGGTGCGCGAGTCTGTAGTCGTGGCGCGCGAGGTCGCGGCGGGCGACAAGCGTTTGGTGGCTTACGTCGTTGCGGCGGGGTCTGAGCCGCCGACGGTGGGCGAGTTGCGCCGCCACCTGAAAGGGCAGTTGCCGGACTATATGGTGCCGGCCGCTTTCGTCATGCTCGACGAGTTGCCGCTCGCGCCGAGCGGCAAGGTTGATCGCAAGGCGCTGCCTGCGCCGGACGACGCCGGGCGCGAATTCGCCGCCAGCTACGTCGCGCCGCGCACGCCCGTCGAGGAGGTCTTAGCGGGCGTCCTGGCGGAAGTCCTGGGCGTCGTGCGCGTCGGCGTCCACGACAACTTTTTCGCCCTTGGCGGCCACTCGCTCCTGGCGACGCAGGTCGTCTCGCGCGTGCGCGAAATCCTGCGCGTCGAGTTGCCCCTGAGTCGTTTCTTCGAGGCCCCGGTGGTGGCCGAATTGGCCGCAGCGGTCGAGCCCGAGATGCGTGCGGGGCGCGCGGCGTCCGCGCCGCCGCTCAGCCCCGTGCCGCGCGACGGCGCGCTGCCGCTCTCGTTCGCGCAGCAGCGGCTCTGGTTCATAGACCAGTTGGAGCCGGGCAACCCCGTCTACAACATGCCCGGCGCGGTGCGATTGGAAGGGCGGCTCGATAAGCTCGCGCTCGAACGCGCGCTCAACGAAGTCGTGCGGCGGCACGAGGCTCTGCGGACGACGTTCGTAAGCGGCGAGGGCCGGCCCGCGCAGGTCGTCGCGCCGTCGCTGTCGTTGCCGCTGCCCGTCGTTGACCTCACGCGGTTCAGCGCGGCCGAAGGCGAAGCGGAGGCGCAACACCTGGCGACAGCCGAAGTGCAACTGCCGTTCGACCTCGCGGCGGGGCCGTTGCTGCGCGCGCGCCTGCTGCAACTGTCGGCGGACGATCACGTCCTGCTCGTGACTATGCACCACATCGTCAGCGACGGCTGGTCGGTGGGCGTGCTGGTGCGCGAAGCGGCGGCGCTCTACGCGGCCTACGCCGAGGGGCACGCAGCGTCGCTGCCGGAGTTGCCGGTGCAGTACGCGGATTACTCCGTGTGGCAGAGGGACTGGCTGCGGGGCGAGGCGCTCGACGAACAACTCGCCTACTGGCGGCGGCAGCTAGCGGGCGCACCGCCGCTGCTGGAATTGCCGACGGACAGGCCGCGCCCGAAGGCTCAGACCTACCGCGGCGCGGCCCTGGCCGTCGAACTGCCGCAGGACTTGACCGAAGACCTCAAGTCGCTCGGCCGGCGCGAAGGCGTGACGCTGTTCATGACGCTGCTCGCGGCCTTCCAGGTCTTGCTCGCACGCTACACCGGGCAGACGGACATCCCCGTCGGCTCGCCGGTCGCCAACCGCCGCCGCCGCGAGGTGGAGAATCTCGTCGGCTTCTTCGTCAACACGCTGGTCTTGCGCACGGACTTATCGGGCGACCCCGCGTTCACCGACTTGCTCGCGCGTGTGCGCGAGGTGTGCCTCGGCGCATACGCGCACCAGGACGTGCCGTTCGAGATGCTGGTCGAGGAGCTACAGCCTGAGCGCGACCTCAGTTACACGCCGCTCTTTCAGGCGCTGCTCGTCTTGCAGAACGCGCCGGGCGGTGAGTTTAATCTGCCCGGCCTCAAACTGACGCCGATGCTCCCGCAGAGCGGTACGGCCAAGTTCGACCTGATGCTGTCGCTCACGGAGACAGACGCCGGGCTTGAAGGCGTCTTCGAGTACAACGCAGACCTGTTCGACGAAGCGACCGCCCGCCGGCTACTCGGCCACTTCGAGACGCTGCTGCGCGCCGCGTCCACCGACGCGAGGCGGCGTTTGTCGTCACTGCCGCTCTTGCGCGCGGACGAAGAGCGGCGGTTGCTGGTCGACTGGAACGACACGGCGGCCGAGTTTCCGCGCGAGTCGTGCGTGCACGAGTTGGTTGAGCGGCAGGCGGCGCACACGCCCGCAGCCGCGGCCGTGGTCTTCGACGGCGAGCGTCTGAGCTACGGCGAGTTGAACGAGCGCGCCAACCGGCTGGCGCACTTCCTGCGCGCGCAGGGTGTCGGCCCTGAAGTCGTGGTTGGCGTGCTGATGGAGCGGTCGGTTGAGATGATGGTCGGCGTGCTCGGCATACTCAAGGCGGGCGGCGCTTACCTGCCGCTCGACCCGGAGAACCCGCGCGAGCGCCTCTCCTTCATGCTCGCGGACGCGGGCGCGCGCGCGCTGCTGACGCACGAGCGACTGGCTGAACGCGTGCCGCAAACGTCGGCGCGCGTGGTGCGCCTCGACGCGGACTGGGCGGAGGTGGCGCGCGCGCGCGGCGAGAATCCCGCACGCCTGGCGACGCCGGACAACGCGGCTTACGTGATCTACACCTCCGGCTCGACCGGCAAGCCGAAGGCCGTCGCCATGCCCCACCGCGCGGCGGTCAATCTCGTCACCTTCCAGCGGCGCAGTTCGGGCGAGACGGCCGGCGCGCGCACGCTGCAATTCGCCCCGCTCAGCTTCGACGTGTCGTTTCAGGAAATCTTCTCGACGTGGTGCGCGGGCGGCGCGCTCATCCTGTTGGACGAAGACGCGCGGCGCGACCCGCGACAGTTGCTCGACGTGCTGGCGGGGCAGGAGGTCGGGCGGCTGTTCCTCCCCTTCGTGGCGCTGCAACAACTGGCCGAGGCGGCCGCCGAAGGTGGGCGCGCGCCGCGGAGTCTGCGCGCCGTCATCACGGCGGGAGAGCAGTTGAAGATCACGCCGCAGGTCGAGCGGCTGTTCGGGCTGCTCGCCGGTTGCGTGCTCGACAATCACTACGGGCCGACCGAGACGCACCTCGCCACCATGTGGCGGCTCGCGGGCGACGCGCGCCGCTGGCCCGCCCTGCCGCCCATCGGCCGGCCCATCGCCAACGCGCGGGTCTTTCTGCTCGACGCCCGCATGACGCCCGTGCCCGTGGGCGTGCCGGGCGAGTTGTACGTCGGCGGCGACGGTCTTGCGCGCGGCTACCTGGGCCGCCCTGAGTTGACGGCGGAACGCTTCGTCCCCGATCCGTTCTCCGCTGAGGCGGGCGCGCGCCTTTACCGCACGGGCGACCTGGCGCGCTACCTAACCGACGGGCGACTCGAATACGCGGGCCGCGCCGACCTACAGGTGAAGGTGCGCGGCTTCCGCGTGGAGGTCGGGGAGATCGAGGCTGTGCTCAAGCAGCACAGCGCCGTCACGCAAGCTGCGGTCGTGGCGCGCGAAGATGCGCCCGGCGTCAAGCGCCTCGTGGCCTACGTCGTCCTGGCCGAACCGTCGCGCCCGCCCGTGGCCGGCGAGTTGCGCAGCTTCCTCAAAGAGCGCCTGCCCGAATACATGATCCCGGCGGTCTTCGTCCTGCTCGACGCGTTGCCGCTCACGCCTTCGGGCAAGGTTGACCGTCAACGCCTGCCCGCGCCCGACGAGGCGGCGCGCACGGCCCTCGACGTTCACGTCGCGCCGCGCACGCCCGTCGAAGAGGTGCTGTGCAGCGTCTGGGCGGAGGTGCTCAAGGTCGGGCGCGTGGGCGTGCACGACAACTTCTTCGAGTTGGGCGGCCACTCCTTACTCGCCACGCAGTTGATGTCGCGCGTGCGCCAGGCTTTCGGGACGGACGTGGCGCTGCGCCAGTTGTTCGAGCAGCCGACGGTCGCGGAACTGGCGCGGGCGGTCGAGGCGAAACTGCGCGCGGGCGAGAGCACGTCCGCGCCGCCGCTCCGGCCCGCGCCGCGCGCAGGGGCGCTGCCGCTCTCCTTCGCCCAGCAGCGCCTGTGGTTTCTCGACCGCCTCGACCCCGGCGGCGCTTCTTACAACCTGCCGACGGCGGTGCGCGTCCGCGGCCCGCTCGACGCCGGGGCGCTTGAGCAAAGCCTCGCGGAGATCGTCCGGCGGCACGAGGTGCTGCGCACGACTTTCACCGCGGAAGGCGGGCGGCCCGTGCAGGTCATCGCGCCCGCCGCGCGCCCCGACTTCTCGGTGACAGACCTGAGCGGACTTCCCGCGCCGGAGCGCGCGGCGGAGGCCGCGCGGCTCGCACGCGCGGAGGCGCAACGCCCGTTCGATCTGGCGGCGGGGCCGCTGATGCGCACCCGACTGCTGCGGCTGTCGGGCGCAGAGCACCTGCTCCTGCTGACGATGCACCACATCGTCTCGGACGGCTGGTCAATGGGCATCCTCATCCGCGAGGTGTCCGTGCTCTACGAAGCCTTCAGCCGGGGCGCTGCCTCGCCGCTCACGGCGCTGCCCGTGCAGTACGCCGACTACGCCCTCTGGCAGCGCGAGTGGCTGACCGGCGAGAAGCTGGCGGAGCAACTCGCCTACTGGCGCGGGCAGTTGGCCGGCGCACCGCCCGTCTTGGAGTTGCCGACGGACTTCCCGCGGCCCGCGGTCAAGACTTTCAACGGCGCGACGCTCGCGTTCACGCTGCCGCGCGAGTTGAATGAAAAGTTGCAGGCGCTCAGCCGGCGGGAAGGCGCGACGCTGTTCATGACGCTGCTCTCCGCCTTCAACGTCCTGCTCGCGCGCTACACGGAGCAGACGGAGATACTCATCGGCACGCCTGTGGCGAACCGGACGCGCACCGAGATAGAGAGTCTGATCGGCTTCTTCGTCAACACGCTGGTTATCCGCACGGACTTGACGGGCGAGCCGAGTTTCCGCGAACTGCTGCGGCGCGTGCGCGCGGCGAGCCTGCAAGCCTACGCGCACCAGGACGTGCCGTTCGAGAAGCTGGTCGAAGAGCTACAGCCTGAGCGCAACCTCAGCTACTCGCCACTGTTCCAGGTGGCCTTCGCGCTTCAGAACGCGCCGATGCCCGACGTGGCCTTATCGGGCTTGCAACTGAGCGTGGCGGAGAGCGCCAAGGAGACCGCGAAATTCGATCTCGCGCTTGCAATCGAGGAGACGCCGGACGGACTGGCCGGCGAGTTGGAGTACAACACCGATCTGTTCCGGGCCGACACCATGCGGCGCATGATCGGACATTTCCAGACCATCCTGGAAGGCGTCGTCGCCAACCCCGACGAGCGTTGCGCCGCCCTGCCTCTGCTGACGCCGGCCGAGCGCAGGCAACTGCTCTTCGAGTTCAACGACACGGCGGGCGCATTCCCGCAGGACGTGTGCGTCCACGAGCTGTTCGAGGCGCGGGCGGGCGAGCAGCCTGAGGCCGTCGCCTGCGTCTTCGCGGGCGGGCAGTTGACCTACGGCGAGTTGAACGCGCGTGCGAACCGCCTGGCTCATCAGTTGATGACGCTGGGCGTGGGGCCCGAAGTCCGCGTCGGCGTCCTGACGGAGCGCTCGCCGGAGATGATTGTGGGCGTGCTGGGCGTCGTCAAGGCCGGCGGCGCATACGTGCCGCTCGACCCCGCCTGGCCCGCGGCGCGACTCCAATGGATTCTTTCATCCCTGAACATCACTTGTCTGCTCACGCAGTCCGCCTTGCAGCGCACCGTGCACGACTTGCAGTGGCAACTCCCGCGCTTGCAGGATGTCGTCTATCTGGATGTCCAACAGCCGCGCCCGCCCGCCGAGCCTTTGAATGAGGACATGGTGCGGTCGCTGTGGGATCACGTCGCGGAGCGCGCGGTGGACGAGGTCACGGCCGGCGGCTTCATCAGCAGCTACACGGGTGAGCCTTTCGCCGCGCGTGAGGTCGAGGAGTACAGGGAGCGGATCGTCTCGCTGGCGCGAGGCTCTCTGGGGCAGGGCGGGCGCGTGCTTGAGATCGGCTGCGGCTCGGGCCTCATCATGTTCGCGCTCGCGCCGCAGACTCAAAAGTATATCGGCCTCGACTCTTCGCCGTTGACGCAGGAACAGAACCGCGCGCGCGTCCGGCGGCGCGGCCTCGATCAGGTGGAGTTGCGGACGGGCTTCGCGGACGAGATTGATAAGCTCCCGGCGGAGTCGTTCGACCTCGTCATCATGGCCAGCACGGCGCAGTTCTTCCCCGGCCCCGGATATTTCATGGCGGTGTTGGCGAAGGCGCTCAGGCTGCTGGTCAAAGGCGGCACCGTCCTGCTCGGCGATGTGATGGACGCCCGGCGCAAGGAAGAGTTTCTGGAATCCTTGCTCGCGTTCCAGCGCCGTCACCCGGACGCGCAGACTAAGACGCAGTTGGGCGGCGAGCTATACTTCGACGAAGATTTCTTCCACGACGCCGCAGCCGAACTGGCGGACGTGGCCGACGTACAGGTTCTACACCGCGCGGAAGGTTTCAAAAACGAACTTGGGTATCGCTACGATGTCGTGCTGAAGAAAGGCGTGGCGGCGGAGAAGCGGGAACGAAAGAAGAATCTCCTGACCGCCTGGCAGCAGCGACACTTGCCCGCGTCCAATCCCGCGAGCGCCGTAACGGCCGAGAACGTCGCCTATAACATCTTCACTTCCGGCTCGACGGGCACGCCCAAAGGCGTCGTCGTCCGGCACAGGTCGGTCATCAATCTGATCGACTGGGTCAACCAGACCTTCGCGGTCGGCCCGCGAGATCGTCTCCTGTTCGTCACCTCGCTGAATTTCGATCTGTCGGTCTATGACATCTTCGGCACGCTGGCCGCCGGGGCCTCTTTCTACATCGCCGCAAGGGCCGACCTCAGAGACCCGCGACGGCTGGCCCGGCTGCTGACGGAGCAGCCGATCACGTTCTGGGACTCCGCGCCGGTCGCGCTCCAACAGCCCGCCCCGTTCTTCGACGCGGGCGCTGGCCGCGACGCGCGCAGTCATCTGCGGCTCGTGTTCCTGAGCGGCGACTGGATTCCGCTGAGCCTGCCGGATCAAGTCCGGCAAGCTTTCCCCGGCGCGCAGGTGGTGAGCCTCGGCGGCGCGACCGAGGCGACCGTCTGGTCAAACTTCTTCCCCGTGGAGAGCGTCGCGCCGCATTGGGCCAGCATCCCCTACGGGCGGCCGATCAGAAACGCCAGGTACTACATCCTCGACGCGCGCCTGAACCCCGTCCCCGTCGGCGTGCCCGGCGACCTCTACATCGGCGGCTGTTGTCTTGCGCTCGGTTACACAGACGCCGCGCTGACGGCCGCCCGCTTCATTCCCGATCCGTTCGGCGAAGCCGGCGAGCGCCTCTACCAGACGGGCGACCGCGCGCGCTTCATGGCGGACGGCAATATCGAATTCCTCGGCCGCCTCGATCAGCAGGTGAAGATACGCGGCTTCCGCATCGAGTTGGGCGAGATCGAGACGGCGCTCGCGCGGCACGAGGCGGTGCGCGAAGCGGTGGCGGCGGTGAAGACTTCCGCGGCGGGCGAGCGGCGGCTTGTCGGCTACGTCGTGCCGCGCCGCGAGCCGCCCCCGACGACGACGGAACTGCGCGCTTACCTCGGCGAGAGACTGCCGGAGTACATGATCCCGTCCGCCTTCGTGCTGCTCGAACGCCTGCCGCTCACGCCCAACGGCAAGCTGGATCGCCAGGCGCTGCCGGAGTCCGACACGAGCCGCCCGACGCTGGCGGCCAGCTACCTCGCGCCGACGAACGAACTTGAGCGCCAGATCGCGCAGGTCTGGCAGGACGTGTTGCAGTTGGAGCAGGTCGGCGTGAACGACAACTTCTTCGAGTTGGGCGGCCACTCGCTGCTGGTGGCGCAGGCGCACAGCCGGCTGGTCGAAACACTCAAGCGGGAGTTGCCGGTTGTCGCCCTCTTCAAGTATCCGACCGTCGCGGCGTTGGCCCAGGCCATCGGCAGCGCGGGGCCGGAAGCCGCCGCCGCTACGTCGCACGGCCGGCGCGGGCGGGACAGGCTGGCGGCCCTTCAGGAGCGGATGAGAACGAGGTGACCGGGCGGCGGCCGGCAGACGTTGGCGCAACGCGGCTTAAGCCGCGTTGCGCAACCGTGAGCATTGCCGGGCCGGACTTGATCTAGTAGAATCGGGCGGCTCGACCGCCCGCTATTTTGATAATAAAGGTGACCCCCTATGTCAGCCACCGCCTCCGCAACCCATCTTTCGGAGCTACTCTCCGCCAACGAAGTACGCAACAATCTGGTCGGCTACTTGAAGCAACTCAAGAGCGACTGCGGCACGCTCGCGCGCGCGCAGGTCGTGGTGATTCTGGGGCAGTGGTATCACCCCCTGCACTACTTCCCGACCTTCCTCTCCCGCCTGATCTCCGTCTCGCCGAGTATCGAGACCCAGACCTTCATCTCGCGCATCCTGTGGGAAGAACTCGGCGAGGGCGAACCCCGGCGGGCGCACGAAAAAATCTACATCGAGACCATCAGTGACGGCGGCTTCTCGCGCAGCCAGGTCGCTGAAGCCCCGCCGCTGGCGGCGACGCAAAGGTTGATTCAGGGTTACGAACGGGCTTCGGGCAGTTGCCTGCCGGGGCTGGGCTTCCTGTACGGCACGGAGGTCGTCGATCTGCCGATGGTCGCCACCATCGGCGAGTTGATGCGGCGCTGTACCGGCAAGCGCGACCTGCCGTGGGTTAACGTCCACGTGGCCCAGGAACCCGGCCACGTCGAGAGCGCGCAGGAGACCTTAAAGCCTTCCTTCGACGAGCAGGAGCAGCGGCAGATCGTCGAGCACGCCGAACAGATGTGGACGCTCTGGATCGATTTCTTCAGGGCCATTCGGGCCGAGATTCTAAATTAGTCGCGCCGGGCCGTCGTTGTCGGGTCAGGAAAAGTTGGCGTCGCTCTGGCGAATGGCTGTCAGCCCTTCTTGTGTCGCCGCCCTCTCCGCACCTACAAAAGTGAGCAGTCGTCTGCCGTCCGGGCGGATAAACTTGCGCGTCCTCCGAGGAGCTTGAGATGTCTGAGACAGGTTATACGGGCATAGAGGTGGCCGTCGTCGGCATGGCCGGGCGTTTTCCGGGCGCGCGGAATCTGGCCGAGTTCTGGCGCAACCTGAGCGAGGGCAGGGAGAGCGTCAGTTTCTTTACGGACGAAGAGTTACTCGGACGCGGGGTTGACGCGAGCCTCCTGCACGATCCCAACTACGTCAAAGCCGAAGCCGTCCTCGCAGACGTGGAACAGTTCGACGCCGCCTTCTTCGGTTTCACGCCGCGGGAAGCGGAGATGATGGACCCGCAGCACCGCCTCTTTCTTGAAGAGGCGTGGCAGGCGCTGGAAGACGCCGGCTATGACGCGCTGAAGTATTCGGGGCGCGTCGGCGTGTTCGCGGGCGAGAGTCCCAACACGTATCTGCTGAACAACCTCTACCCCCGTCGTGAGTTGATGGAGACGGTCGGCGGCTTCCAGACCGTCATCGGCAATGATCGGGATTACCTGGCCACGCACGTCTGCTACAAGTTGAACCTGAAAGGCCCCGGTCTCACCGTCCAGACCGCCTGCTCCACCTCGCTCGTGGCCGTCCACCTCGCCTGCCAGAGCTTATTAAATCGGGAGTGCGACATGGCGCTCGCAGGCGGCGTGTCGGTCGGCGTGCCGCAGGGCTTGGGCGCGATGTATCAGGAGGGCGGCATCATCTCGCCGGACGGACACTGCCGCGCTTTTGATCAAGCGGCGCGCGGGACGGTGAAGGGCAGCGGCGTCGGCGTCGTGGTGCTCAAACGCCTGGCCGACGCGCTCGCGGATGGCGATACGATTCACGCCGTCATCAAAGGCTCTGCGCTCAACAACGACGGCTCGGTGAAAGTCGGCTACACCGCGCCGAGCGTCGAAGGGCAGGCGGGGGTGATCGAGGAGGCGCTCGCGCTCGCGCAGACGGGGCCGGAAACAGTCAGCTACGTGGAGGCACACGGCACGGGCACGGCTTTAGGCGATCCCATCGAGATGTCGGCTTTGACGCAGGCGTTCCGCACCGGCACTGACGCCAGAGGGTTCTGTGCCGTCGGCTCCGTCAAGACGAACATCGGCCACACGGACGCGGCGGCCGGCGTCGCCGGCCTGTTAAAAACCGTCCTCGCGCTCAAACACAAACAACTGCCGCCGAGCCTGCACTTCAGCGAGGCCAATCCCAACATTGATTTCGCCGACTCGCCCTTCTTCGTCAACACGAACTTAACCGACTGGCCCGCGGGGCAGACGCCCAGACGGGCCGGCGTCAGTTCTTTCGGCATCGGCGGGACGAACGCGCACGTCGTCTTGGAAGAAGCCCCCGCCCCTCAACCGCGCACGGATCGCGCGCACCTGCCGCAACTCCTGACGCTCTCGGCCAAAACGGACACGGCCCTGCAAGCAGCAGCGACGAATCTGGCGGAGCATCTGAAACGGCACGACGAACTTCATCTGTCGGACGTGGCCTTCACTCTTCAGACGGGCCGCAGGGAGTTTGCGCACCGCTTGGCCTTCGTATGTCGGACAAAGGAGGAAGCGATTGCCGCACTTGAGGCGGGCGCGGCCAGGTCTGTCCACAGGGGCGGCAGTGAACAGAACAAGCGACCGGTGGTTTTCATGTTCACGGGGCAGGGCGCGCAGTACGTTTCGATGGGGCGGGAACTCTACGAGACGGAGGCGAGTTTTCGTCAGCACGTTGACCGCTGCGCGGAGATGCTGAAGCCGCACCTGGGCCTGGACGTGCGGGACGTGCTCTATCCCGCACCGGAGCACGCGGCCGAGGCTGCGGCGCGGTTGCAGCAGACTGCCATCACCCAGCCCGCGCTCTTCGTCGTCGAGTACGCGCTGGCGCAGTTGTGGCTGTCGTGGGGCGTGCGCCCCGCCGCCATGATCGGCCACAGCGTCGGCGAATACGCGGCGGCCTGCCTGGCCGGAGTCTTCAGCCTGGAAGACGCTCTGCTGTTGGTGGCGACCAGGGGGCGCTTGACGCAGCAGTTGCCGACGGGCGCGATGCTGGCGGTCTCGCTGTCGGAGCAGGAGGTCGAACCATTACTCGGCCCCGATCTCTCACTGGCCGCCGTCAACGCGCCGTCGCTCTGCGTCGTTTCGGGGCCGACAGAGGCCGTCGAACGGATGGAGCAACGGCTGGCCGAAAAAGAACTCGACGGTCGGCGACTGCACACGTCGCACGCGATGCACTCGGCGATGATAGAGCCGATGCTGCAACCGTTCAGGGAGGCGCTCGAACAGGTAAAGCTCAGCCCGCCGCAAAGCGCCATCGTCTCTGCTTTGACGGGCAAACTTCTGTCGGCGGAAGAGGCTTGCGCTCCCGACTACTGGCTCAACCATCTGCGCCGGACGGTGCGCTTCGGCGCGGCCTTGGGCGAAGCGTTGAAACGAGAGCCGGAGAGCGTCCTGCTGGAAATCGGGCCGGGCCAGACCTTGAGTGCACTGGCGCAGCAGCAGGGGAACGGGGCGGGGCAACGCCCGGTCGTCTCTTCCTTACGACACCCGAGCGACCAGCAGTCAGACCGTGCCTACCTGCTCAACACGTTGGCCCGCCTCTGGGTCGCGGGCGTGACGATTGATTGGCCCGCTTTCAACGCGGGGCGGCAGGGCAGGCGTGTGCCCCTGCCGCCTTACCCGTTCGAGCGACAACGCTACTGGATTGATCCGCCGCCGCCCGCCGACGCCGACACACAGCAGGCGAATCTGCTGCGCCGGAAAGACGAGATCGCAGACTACTTTTACGTGCCCTCGTGGAAGCGCGCGCCGCTGCCCGAAGGCAAATCCGATAACGAGGCGGAAGCCGCCGCGCAGGACTCCTGCTGGCTCGTCTTCAGCGATCCGTGCGGGCTGGGCGCGCAGGTCGCGCGCAAGTTGGAGAGCGCGGGCGAGTTCGTCGTCCACGTCATGATCGGGGAGCAGTTCGAGCGGCTGGGCGAGCGCGTCTTCGTGCTGAACCCGCACCAGCGGGGCGGTTACGACGCGCTGATGAAAGGGGTGCGCGCGCTCGGACGTGTGCCGGCCAGGATTCTGCACCTGTGGGGCGTCACGCCCGAAGGCGCTGTGCCCGCCAACTATGACGTTTACGCGGAGAGCCAGGATCGCGGCTTCTATAGTCTGCTCGCGCTCGCGCAGGAGTTCGGCGAGTACGGGCTGGCGGAGCAGTTGCAGCTTGTCATCGTCAGCAACCAGATGCAGGAGGTGACGGGCGAAGAATCGCTGCGGCCTGAAAAGGCGACGGTGCTCGGCCCCTGCCACGTCATCCCGCTCGAATACCCGTCCGTCCGCTGCCGCAGCGTGGACATCACGCTCCCGCCCGCCGGCACTGAACGCGAAGAGGGGCTGGCGGAAAATCTGATCGCGGAATTTAACGCGCCGCCGACGGAGACCGTGGTCGCCTATCGCGGTCGTCACCGTTGGGTGCAGGACTTCGCGCAGGCTTCGCTCAACGCCGGCAAAGAGTCCGCGCGTCTGCGGCGCGAGCGCGGGGTTTATCTGTTGACGGGCGGGCTGAGCGAGATCGATCTCGCGCTGGCGCGCGCGCTGGCCGAGTCTGTGCCACAGGCACGTCTGGTCGTGCTGGCAGACGATTCTTTCCCGCCGCGAGATTCCTGGCCGGGATGGTTAAGCGCGCACGACGAGGCGGACGCGGTTAGTCGTCGCATCAGTGAGGTGCGGGCGATAGAAGAGGCCGGCGGCGAAGTCGTGATCATGCAGGGCGAGTTTACGAGCCGCGAACAGGCAACGGCGCTGGTGGCAGAAATCCGCGCCAAGTGCGGCGGGCTGAACGGGGTGATTCACAGCGTGGGCGTCACGGGCGGCGGCATGATTCAACTCAAGACCAGGGAGATGGCCGCCAGCGTGCTCGCGCCGAAGGTGCAGGGGGCGCTCTCGTTGCAGGCCGCCTTACGGGACGAGCCGCCTGATTTCTTCGTGGTCTTCTCCACGTCGCTCGCGCTCACGGGCGTCTTCGGCCAGGTGGATTACTGTGCCGCCAACGCCTTCCTGGATCACTTCGCGCAGGCGCACGCCGCATCATCCGGCGGGACGTTTTACGCGAGCGTCAACTGGCATCTCCCGCAGTGGGAGACGTGGCAGGAATCGCTCTTGGCGTCCGTGCCGGAGATTCAGGCGCAGTTCGCGGAGACGCGGGCGCAGTTCGGTCTGACGTTGGCCGAGGGCGTCGAAGCCTTCCGCCGTGTCCTGTCGAGTTCACAGCCGCAGGTGATCGTCTCGGCGCAGGACTTCCGGGCGGTGATCGCCGCGCAGCAGTCCGCCGCCGGCACGAATCTGCTGGACGAACTGCAAGTGACCGCCGCGCCGACGGGGCCGGGCGCGCGGGCCGCAGCGGACGAAAATTACGTCGCGCCGGGCACTGAGTTGGAGCGGAGAATCGCCGCCGTCTGGGAGGAGTTGTTCGGGATTCAGCGCGTCGGCGCGACCGAGAACTTCTTCGAGTTGGGCGGCAACTCGCTGCTCGCCATCCAACTCGTCTCCCGCCTGCGCAAAGAACTGCACATCGAGTTGCCCTTGAACAGTCTCTTTGAAGCGCCGACCGTGGGCGGGCTGGCGGCAGCGGTTGATGAAATTCAGGCGCGCGAAAAAGAGGCGGAAGAGATCGAGCGGCTGCTGCGCGAGATCGAATCGCTGTCGCCGGAAGAACTTCAGGCCACGCTCGCCAGAGAACTAGACGCGGGACACGAGAACTAGATGGATGATCTGGCCAAACGCTTCCACTCGCTGACGCCGGAGCAGCGCGCCCTGCTCGAACTGCGGCTCAAGAAGCAGGGCCTGGGCACTGCCGCCGTGCAACCGGCCGCCGCGAGCAGCCTCGCTGAGACAGGCGAGCGCACAGACAGTGAAGAGGAGCGCGCGGACTGGAAAAGCCTTCCGGTCGAAAAGGGCCTGCGCTTCAGCCTCTACTTTTTCTCCGACGACGGCTCGCAAGCGGCGGACGAAAAATATCGGCTCGTGCTGGAGAGCGCGAAGTTCGCGGACGAGCACGGCTTCAGCGCGGTGTGGACGCCCGAAAGACACTTTCAGGATTTCGGCGGCCTCTACCCGAACCCTTCTGTCCTGAGCGCGGCGCTCGCCGTCCTGACCACGCGCATACAGATTCGCGCGGGCAGTGTGGCGCTGCCGCTGCACCACCCGGTCAGAGTTGCCGAAGAGTGGGCGGTCGTGGACAACCTGTCGCGCGGGCGCGTGGCCGTCTCCTTCGCTTCCGGCTGGCATCCCGACGATTTCATCTTCGCCCCGGCAAATTATACAGACCGAAAGGCGGTGATGTATCAGCACATCGAACTGATCCAACGCCTGTGGGCGGGGGAGACCGTGAACCTGCCCGGCGTGGACGGGCGCGAGGTCGCCGTTAAAGTGCTGCCGCGCCCTTTGCAGCCGCGCCTGCCGATGTGGGTGACGAGCGCGGGCGATCCTGAGACGTGGGTGCGCGCAGGCCAGATCGGGGCCAACGTCCTGGCCGCGCTCATCGGCTACTCCTTCGACGACCTGATCGAACGCATCAACAGTTACCGGCAAGCCCGCGCCGCCGCCGGCCACGACCCGCGTGCGGGCGTCGTCTCCATCATGCTCCACACCTTCGTCGGCGATAGCAACGCCGCGGTGAAGGAAAAAGTCCGTGCGCCCTTCACGCATTACCTGGGCACGTACTTCAAGCAGTACGAGAACGTGCGCGTGGAGGCGGGCAGCGTCACCGCAGAGGATCGAGAGGCCATCGCCGCCGCCGCCTTCGAGCACTACTTCGACAATCTGACCTTGATGGGGACGCCGGCCAAATGCGCGCGCGTCGTCGAGCCGCTGATCGCGGCGGGCGTGGACGAGGTCGCCTGCCTGGTTGATTTCGGCGTCGAACGCGACGCGGTGCTGGACAGTCTGCAACACCTGAACGAGTTGAGAGAGCATTACGAAGAATGACGAAGGCGGAATGATGAGTGAAAGGCGGTTTGCTCGCCATTCATCATTCTTTTCCAGAGATTGGCATGAAGGACATAACGGAAAGAATCTCTTCACTGACGCCGGAGCAGCGCGCCCTGCTGGAAGCGCGACTGAAGAAGAAGGGGCTGCAAACCCCGCAAGCGCCCGACATGATTCCGCGCCGGAAAGACCGCGACTCGATCTACTGCGCGCCGTCCGTGGATCAGGAGCGGCTGTGGTTCATCGAACAGTTGCAGCCGGGCAACACCGCCTACAACATCTTCACGGCCAGCCGCATTCACGGGCCGCTCAACGTCGCCGTGCTGGAACGCGTCGTCAACGAACTCGTCCGGCGGCACGAAGCCTGCCGAACGACGCTGCGGGCCGTCAACGGCCTGCCCGTCCAGGTCATCGCGCCCGAACTCAAGCTCGCGCTCACCCCCGTCGATCTGCAATCGCTCCCCACGGACGAGCGGTACGCGGAGGCCGTGCGCCTGACGACCGCGGATTTCGCCAGCCCCTTCGACCTGGAGAGGGGGCCGCTCGTGCGCGTCGGCCTGTTGCGCCTGGCGGCGGACGACCACGTGCTGCACCTTAACCTGCACCACACGATCATGGATCGCTGGTCGGGCGCGGTGTTTGAAAAAGAGTTGGTGGTGCTCTACCAGGCTTTCGCGACGGGGCAGCCCTCGCCCCTGCCGGAGTTGCCGATCCAGTTCGCCGACTACGCCGTCTGGCAGCGCGAGCGCATGGATGGCGAGACGTACCGGCAGGAGTTGGCCTACTGGAAAAAACAGTTGGCGGGCGCGCCCTTCACGATTGACTTCCCGACCGACTACCCGCGCCCGCCGGTGCAGACCTTCAACGGCGCGCGCGTCTACGTCAACTACCCCAAGGCCCTGCTCGACGGCCTGAAGGAGTTGAGCCGCCGTGAAGGCGTGACGATGTTCATGACTTTGCTTGCGGCCTACAACGTTCTGCTCCAACGCTACACGCGCCAGGAGGACATTCTCGTCAGCGCGCCCATCGGCAATCGCCTGCGGCCCGAGACGGAGAACATCGTCGGCTACCTGCTCAACCTGCTCATCCTGCGCACAGACCTGTCCGGCGACCCCACCTTCCGCGAACTGCTCAGGCGCGTGCAGGAGGTCTGCATCGGCGCTTTCGCCCGGCAGGAAGTGCCCTTCGGCAAACTGGTGCAGGAGTTGAAACCGAAGCAAGACCCCAGCCGCAACCCCATCGCGCAGATCGCCTTCCTCTATCTCGACTTCCCCGAAACCACCAGCATGGAGTTTCTGGGTCTGACCGCCGAGCACATAGACATAGACAACGGCGCTTCCAGGTTCGACATCACGCTCTCGATGACCGAGACCTCGGAAGGCTTCACGGTCGGCATTGAATACAACACAGACCTCTTCTCGCGCGCGCGGATGGAGCGGCTGGCCCGTCACCTCGAAATCCTGCTCGCAGGCGTCATCGCCGACCCGGACGCGCGCATCTCAGACCTGCCCCTGCTCGCGCCGGACGAAGAGCGGCGGCTGTTGGGCGAGTGGAACGACACCGCGACCCCGTTCCCACAGACCGCGCTCGTGCAGGATTTGTTTGCGGCGCAGGCCCGACGCCAACCCGAAGCCACGGCGCTCGTCTGGGAAGACCAGCAGGTGAGCTACGGCGACCTCAACCGCCGGGCGAACCTGTTTGCCGCACACCTGCAAACGCTCGGCGTCGGGCCAGAAGCGCGCGTCGGCGTCCTCCTGGAGCGTTCGCCGGAACTGGTGGCGGCGCTGCTCGGCACGCTCAAGGCGGGCGGCGTCTATCTGCCGCTCGACCCGCAGTACCCGGCCGAACGTCTCGGCTTCATCATGAAGGACGCGGGCGTGTCGGTGCTCGTCACGCGCGCCGGGCTACATGAACAACTGCCGCCGCACACGGCTAAAGTCCTCGACGTTGCGGCCGAACGGGCGCTGATCGAACAGCAGAGCGTGGCCGAGCTTAGCCTGCGGATAGAGCCGGAGCAGGCCGCCTACGTCATCTACACTTCAGGTTCGACGGGCAGACCGAAGGGCGTGCTCGTCGAGCACCGCCAACTGCTCAACACGATTCTTTCGGGCCTGTCCGCGTTCGACTTCACGCCGGCAGACTGCGTGCCCTGTCTCGCGCCGTTCGCCTTCGACATCTCTCTGTTCGAGTTGCTGTCGCCGCTCGTCGCGGGCGGGCGCTGCCTGCTCGCCGCCGGCCGCGAAGTGCTCGACGCGGCCGCCGCCGCGAAGCTCTTGGAGGAGGCGACGGTTATTCACGCCGTGCCCGCGCTGATGCGGCGGCTAGTCGCTTACGCCGTCGCGGACGGCGCGGCGGGGCAGTACGGCCAGATCAGGCAACTGCTGGTCGGCGGCGACGCCGTGCCGCCCGAACTCATCCGCGAGATGCAGGCGGCGCTCCCTTCCGCGCAGGTGACGGTGCTCTACGGCCCGACCGAGACCGCCATCATCTGCGCCCGCGCGCCCGTCCCGCGCGGGCAGACGCCGGCCCACGCGCTCGTCGGCACGCCCCTGAGCAACACCGTCATCAGGCTGCTGGACGGGCGCGGCAAGCTTGTGCCGGTCGGCGTGGACGGAGAAATCTGCGTCGGCGGGGCGGGCGTCGCCAGGGGCTATCTGCACCGCCCCGATCTGACCGGCGAGCGGTTCGCGCCCGATCCTTTCGCCGCCGCGCCGGGCGCGCGCCTCTATAAGACGGGCGACCTCGGTCGCTACCTGCCCGACGGCACGATCACCTTCGTCGGGCGCGGCGACGAACAGGTGAAGGTGCGCGGCTATCGGATCGAGTTGGGCGAGATCGAGGCGGCGCTCAAAGAGCACACGGGGGTACGCGACTGCGTCGTCGCCGCGCGCGCCGACGCGCCGGGCGACAAGCGCCTCGTCGCTTACCTGGTCGCCACAGCGCCAGGCTCAGCGCCCAACACGAGCGAACTCCGTGGCTTCCTCAAAGAGCGCGTGCCGGAGTACATGCTGCCCGCCGCGTTCGTCTTCCTTGAACAGTTGCCACTGACGCCGAACGGCAAAGTTGACAGGCAGGCGCTGCCCGCGCCCGACGCGGAGCGGCCCGAGTTGGAAACGGCCTTCGTCCCACCCGAAACGCCGACGGAGCAGAGGGTGGCCGCCATCTGGACGCAACTGCTCGGCGTCAGCCGCGTCGGTCTCCATGACAACTACTTCGATCTGGGCGGCGACTCCCTGCTCGCCACGCAGCTCGTTTCGCAAATCCGCAAAGTCTTTGAAGTCGAGTTGGCGCTCATAGAATTGTTCCAGCACCCGACGCTGGCCGAGTTGTCCGCCTGCATAGAGGACGCCGTGCTCATGCAGGTGGAGGAGATGAGCGACGAAGAGGCCGAGCAGTCTTTAGAGAGGGGCTTTTGAGCCGTGCCCTTTCGTCAAGGGCCGAGGGCGCTGGATAGTGGTTCAAATTGGACTAGCTTGCGTGGGCCGGTGAGGTGCACCACAGAGGCACAGAGGACACGGAAGAAGCACGGAGGCTTGCGTGCCATTCCGACTCTGTGCCCCCTCCGTGCGCTCTGTGCCTCTGTGGTGCACTGCGGCTTGCATACCCGCTCAAGCCAACCTGAACCACTACCGGGCGCGGCGGCCCTATTCCGCTTTGAGTTCAGGGAGCGTCGTCAGCCCGCGCGGGAGAATGTAGCCGCGCTGGGCCGGGACGGCGGCCAGAGCAGAGTCCAACGTCGGGTGCGGCTCAAGCCCCATCCGGCGAACCACCTCCGCGTCAAGCGAGGAGACGAGCAGCAGCCGAAAGCGTTCTGCCTTGCGGCGCAAGCCCCACGCCGTCTGCCCGTTGATCATGTAGTCTTCGACCAGCATGCGCGCGGTCGCTTCTGCGCCGCCCGGCACGAACCAGCGCAGAAAGTCATCACGACCAAGTCCGCCCGCGCACTTCGCCAGCGCGATCATCGTCCCGCCTTCCGCCAACAGTCCGGCGGCGTGCTCCATCGCCTTGTGCGACTGAATCAAGTTAATGTCGCGCGGCGCGCCGCCCGCGCTGACGATCACCAGGGGTCTGCGCTCCGCGGCCGCCACGACGTGCGCCGCCCTGTACTCCGCGCAGCCGCGGCGGTGTGCTTCGCGCCAGTGGCCAGCATAGACGGCCGCGATCTCGCCGTCGCCGTTGAGCACTGTGTTGACCAGGAACGAGGGGTTGAGCAGCCCCGCGGCCTCCTCCATGTCCTGATGCACGGGGTTGCCGTCGAGACAGCCCGAAGCGATGCCCGCGCGTTTCTCCAATGTCGCGCGGTCGAACGAGAGCAGATGGGCGGCCTGGATCGAACGCTCCGCGGCGCAGCCGGGCAGGATCGCTTTGCGCCCGCCCGAAAACCCCGCGATGTAGTGAAAAGATATGCCCCCGACGACGAGCACATGATCGGCTTCGACGAGCCTGCGGTTCAACTCGACGGGCGTGCCGCGCGAAGTCCGGCCCAACGGGACGTGCGTGGCCGCGTCGCTGGCGTCGTGTGCGTGGACGGCGATGCGCCCCGGCAGATCGGGGCCGAGAATCGCACGCACTTCGCCGGGCGTAGGCGCGCGGTGTGTGCCGCCGCCGACGAGGACGGACAGTTGCGCGTCCGCGAGGCCGTGCGCGTTGAGCCGCGCGACCAGCAGCGGGGCGATGCGTTCGACGCCCGCGGCGCGCGTCGCGTCGGGGACGACGATGACCACGCGGTCGGCGGGCCGCACGATCTCTTCGAGCAGCGGCGTGCCTATCGGGGCGTCCAGGGCGGCGTGAATCTCCGCATCGCCGAGACGCCGCGCCTCGCCGTCCTGCGGGGCGAGAACTGCGAACTGATCCGGCTCAAAGCGGAAGGTGATCTGCTCCTCGCCGTAGCCCAGCACGACCGCCTGTGTCGCCGGGTGTGAGTGATCCGCGCCCGCGTCTTTCGTCCGCGTGCCGTTTGCTTGCGTCCGCAGCATACGGCCCTCCTTCAGCACCCGCGCCAGCCGGGCCACCCCTTCCTCTATTCGCTCCGGCGGCGAGTTGCTGAAGTTCAGACGCATCGCCTGCGTCTGGCCGCCCGCGCCGGCCACGCTGAAGGCGCGACCCGGAATGAAGGCGACCTGCTCCTGCTCAATCGCGAATCGTAAGAGCCGGTCGAGATCGACCGCGGCCGGCAGTTCGACCCAGAAGAAGAAGCCGCTCTGCGGCAAGCGCCAGCGCGCTTCGGCGGGAAAATGTTCTGCGAGCGCGCGCGCCATCGTGTCGCGCCTGAGCTTGTACTCCGCACGCAAGTCCGCGAGGTGTGCGGGCAGTTGACCGTCCTCCAGATAAGCGTTCACCAGGCGCTGCGTGAAAGTCGCCGTGTCAATGTCCGCGGACTCTTTGACGATTGATAACGGCTCGATCAACTCAGCGGGAACGACGACCCAGCCGGCGCGCAGGGCGGGGGCTAGTATCTTTGAGAACGAGCCGACGTAAAAGACCCACTGCTCGCTGAGCGCGCGCAGCGGCGGCGAGGCGCTCTCGCCGTAGTTGAGAAACCCGTAGGCGTCGTCTTCGATGATGGGGACGTGATACCGCTCTGCCAACTCGACCAGCCGCTCCCGCTTGTCCCTGTGCAGGTTGACGCTCACGGGGTTGTGCCCATCCGTGATCGCATAGATGAAGGCCGGGCGGTGCGGCAGACGCAGCAGCCGCTCGACGGCGTCCACGTCCATCCCCGTCTCCGGACTCGTCTCGACCGTGAGGATTTCGGGGCGGAACGGTTCGAGCACCTGCTGGAAGCCGAGATAAATAAAGTTCTCCGTGATGACTCTGCCGCCGTTATCCAGCAGCAACCGCGCCAGCAGACTCATCCCCTGCTGCGCGCCCGCCGTCAGAAAAACCTGTTCTTCACGACAACTGACCCCGCGCTGCTTCATCAACTCGACGACGCACCGCCGCAAGGGTTGCAGGTGCGGGCTGTACTGCAACGCCCTCGCCTCCGTTGCCAGCACTCGCTCGGCCAACTGGGCGAAGGCCGCCGTGGGGAACAGTTCAGGCGCGGGCAGGCCCAGCGCGAAGGAGATGATGCCGGGCCGCGCGAGCGCGGACAGCATCTCCTGTAGGGCGGAGCGGGAGATGTTCTTCGCCCACGCCGCCAGCGCCGGCCCTGCCTCTTGGTTGGTGATCTCGCAGGACAATGTTGGTCTCAAGTCCGCCTCGACTAAAGATTTCCGCGCAGCGCCTGCTCGCGCTCAATCGCCTCGAAGAGCGCCCTGATGTTTCCGCCGCCGAAGCCGCGCGCGCCCTTGCGCTGAATGATCTCCATGAAGGCGGTCGGGCGGTCGTGCAGCGGCTTGGTGAAGACCTGCAACAGAGTGCCCCACTGGTCGTGATCCAGCAGGACGCTCAACTCGCGCAGTTGCAACACGTCTTCGCCGACGCGCCCGACGCGCTCTTCCAGGTGGTCATAATAGTTGTCGGGCGTGTACAAAAAATCAAGGCCGTTCTCGCGCAGCGCGCGCACGGTCTGGATGATGTCGTCGGAGAGCAGGGCGATGTGCTGTGCGCCGGGGCCGTGATGGAAAGCCAGGTACTCTTCAATCTGCGACCTACTCTTGTGCGCGGCCGGCTCCATCATCGGAAACCGGACGCGCCCGTTGCCGCTCTCCACCACGCCCGAATTCATCGCCGTGTTCTCGGTCACGATGTCTTCCTGGTGCGAGTGCCGGAAATCAAACACGTCGATGTAGAAATCGAACCACTGACCGAGCGTGCCCGCCTCGACGCAGACGGCGATGTGGTCTATCGCCGCGAGGCCAATCGGCTTAACCTGTGGCGGGCGTGCAATCGGCTCGTAGCCGGGCAACAGAGGCCCGTTCGAGCCGCGTCGTTCGACAAAGGAATGTACGGTGTCGCCGTAAGCCGCGACGGTGGCTTTGACCACGCGCCCGCCGTTCTGCTCGAACACCGTCGGCCGCAGCACGGGCCGCGCGCCCCTGCGCACGACCTCCGCGAAAGTCTGTTCCACGTCGTCGACGGCGAAGGCTATGTCCTTCACGCTGTCGCCGTGCACCCGGACGTGTTCGGCGACGGGGCTGGCAGGCGTCAGCGCGCTCGTCAGGAGCAGCGTGATGTCGTTCTGCCGGAGCACGAAGGAGGTGCGCTCGCGCTCGCCCGTCTCTAAGGTCGCCCTGGCGACCGGCTGGAAGCCGAAGGCCGTGCGATAAAAGTGTGCGGCCTGCGAGGCGTTGCCGACGTAAAACTCGACGTAAGCGATGTCGTTAATCTGTGTCATCTCACTCTCCGCTCGCAAACCCTGTGAGGGTTGCACGTTGGTTGAGGAAACGATCCGACGGCTACTTCAGCACTTCACGCGCTTCCAGGTTCGCCTCAATCTCGGCCCTGGTGCGCCAGGCGGGGCGCAACTCCTTCCTGGCGAATAAGGCCAACTGATCGCCCCTGTGCGGCGAGCCGGTTTGCGAGCTGTTGCCGTAAGAGAGCAGCACCCTGGCCCGCACGGGCGTGGAGAACTCGACGGCGGCCACGAAGGAGTCGCCGCCGACGGCGCGGTAATGACCGTCCGGCGTCGGAGTGTAACCGACGACGCGGAAGATGCCGAGCGCGTCGAAGCCGCCGTTGCCGGGCAAGTCTGCCTTGCCGAGACGCAGGCGCGCAAGCTCGCCCCAGGGCACGTCGAGCGTCCCGAAGCCCGCCTGCATCTTAGCGGCGGCCGCCTTAAGCGCCGCCACCGCCGCCTGCGGCGCACCCAGCCCCGCGGGCGTCTGCACAGGGTTCTTCTCGTCCCAAGGCTTTAAGAACAGACCGGGCGGCGGTTCGCCCTCGAACAATTTCATCTCCTGCGCCCAGAGCGTAAAGAGGACGGCCCCACGACTGTCGGCGTCCGTGTTGCGATCCCACTTCTCCAACACGGCGGCGGCCTGTCGCGCCGACTCGTCGCCGTCCGCACGCGCCGCCCTGATTAAATCGTCCAGCAGACGGTCGGCCAGCTCCGAGCGCGTCGAGTGCTTGGCCTGGATCATCTCCTCAAAAGAGATGCGGTTGTCCGCTTCCAGCATGCGCACGGAACGCTGCGAGCGGAAGGACATGAAGTGCGGCGCGACGTAGGGCGGGAACTTGGCCGGGTCTAGCGCGAGCGGGAATGTCGCCGTCCACGGCGGGTCGTTCGTGTTCTGCACCCAGCCCGCGGGCGGGTCTATCACTTTGGGCAACTCGCGGTAGGAGAGTGTGCTCGTCCAGAGCGTGGCGGAAGTGTCGCCCGGCACGATGCCGCTCCAGTACTGCCAGTCGCCGCTGGCGTGCTTCGGCACGAGACCGTTGAAAAGATACATGATGTGGCCCGCGCGATCCGCATAGATCACGTTGAAGAACGGAAGCTGTAGGCGGCCGAGCGCCGCCTCGAACTCCGGCAGATTCCTGGCGCGGGCCATGTCCCACCACTCGCGCAGAGTGCCCGGCTGATCCAGCCCGACGACGCGCAAGGCCACCGCCTGATCTTTGGTCTCCGCGACGACCGGCCCGTGCACGGAGCGTTTGATTAAAAGCTGCTCGTCGCGCACTGTCCCGTCGGCCTGCTTTACCTTCAGCGTCTGCCGCTCCGTCTCGAAGGGGCGCACCCGGCCGTCGAAGCGGTAGCCGCCGTCGGCGAGTTTCAGTTGATACAAATCCTCGCCGTCGAGCGTGTTGACCGTGTGCGTCCAGCCGAGGTTGTCGTTGAAGGCGATGCCGAGCACGGGAAAGCCGACCAGCGACGCCCCGTAAGCGTTGATGCCGGGCGCGGTCAGTTGCGCCTCGTAGAAGAGGAAGAGATCGAACCAGGGGAGGTGCGGGTTGGCCAGCAGCAGCGCACGCCCGTCGGCGGAATGAGCAGGCCCTATGGCCCAGCCGTTCGAGCCTGTCCCGCCCGCGCGCGTGAGCGCGGCCATGACGGATTGCTGGTTGGAGACGAAAGTGAAATTGATGACGCGCTGCGTGTGCGCCAGCACGTCAACCGGCGTCACGGGCAGAACCACCTTCACCTCGTCTTTGAGCCGGTCGCCGTGCTGCCGCGCGTAATCGTTAATGCCCTCCGCAAAGGCATCCAGGTAGCCGCGAAACTCCGGCGGTTGCGCCTCGTACCACTGCCGCGCACGCGCGGGCACGCCCATCAGTCGCACCCACTTGTCCGCCTCATAATTATCCTGCCCCCAGTATTCGGCCGCGCGCCCACGACTCTCCCCGTAAAGCCTGAGCAGGAGGTCGCCGTGGCTCTCGGCCTGCGCCCACCCGAACGCATAGAAGAGACTTTTTGTATCTTTGGCCGAGATGTGCGGCACGCCCCACTTGTCCCACAGGATTTCGGCGGAGTGTGGGGCGGCGGGGCTGTCGGCGGCGGTCAACAATAGGGCCAGCAAACATAAAAGGCCGCAGACGCCTTTCCTCATAAATGGCTTCCTCCGCAGAATGTTTACGACGTTAAATGAGCTTGCCGACGGATTTGGAGAATTCAATTATTGCGGCTCGACAGACCGCGCCCTCGGGTGGTCGTGACTTTATACATCATCCGCCCTGATTTAGGTATATCGGTGTGAAAGACTCGGAGCAGGCGGTGAGAATAAGGACGAGTCAGCCGCGCGAAGATGAGCGCTGGCGCAGGGCGGCGGCGCGGGTGATGGGCACGAGCGCGCCTTCGGCGGGCGGCGGCGCGTCGGTGAACTGCGCGAACTCCGCGGCGTGCTGTTGCAGGTAGGCGAAGAAGCGCTCGAACTCGCGCTGCATCGCGTCCATCTTCTCGCGCATGTTCAGGATGATCTCGACGCCCGCGAGGGATTACCTTAGCCTTTTTTGCTCCCGCCTGCGCGGTAAGCCCTGCGCGCGCGCCCCTGGCCTTTACCAGGCTTCGGCGTTCTGCGCGCCTTACCAGGCTTCGGGTTAAGTAGCGCGCCCAGCCTTTTGATCTCTTCCTTGTGGCCTATATCCCGATAGAGTTCGAGCGCACGCTGCAACAACTCGCGCGCCCGAACCGGATCGCCGGACTGTGCGTAAATGGTGGCGAGGTTGTTGAACGTGTTCGCCATGCCCTCCTTGCGGCCGAGGGCTTTGGCCAACTCCAGGGCTTCTTCATACATCCGTTTGGCTTTCCGCCACTCCCCACGGTCTGCGTAGAGGTTGCCTAGATTTCCGTAGGCGCGCTCCATGCCAGCCTTGTGCCCTTGCGCCCGGGCCAGCTTCAACGCCCGCTTGTAGATGACTTCGGCCTCATCGAACTTCTTCTGCCCCTCGCTGATGATGCCGAGACCTAGCAGGGCGTTTTCCATACCCTCCTTGTGCTTCAATGCCCGGGCCAGATCGAGCGACCGCTGAACGGCGGCCCGCGCTTTGACCCAGTCGCAGCGCTCGATGTAGATGTTGCCGAGGCTGCCGTAGGCCTTACGCGTGCCGTCTTTGTCGCCGGCCGCCTGCGAGAGCTTGAGCGCGCGCGCGTAAACCTTCTCCGCTTTTGCGACCTCGCCGCGCTCAATGTAGACGTTACCGAGGCTCCCCTGAAAGTCGGCGAGCAGGTCTTGACGTTTGAGCTTGCGCGCGAGGGCGATTGCGTGCTCGAACATCTGCTCGGCATCGTCGAGCTTGCCCCACATCAGATAGACGTTGCCCAGCCTCTTGTAAGCCAGCGCGCGGTGCGGGTCGGTCTTAGCAGTACTGGGTAGCTTCTGCACCTGCTCGAACTTCGCCTTGGCGCGTTCCAGGGCCCCGATCTGGAAGAGGAACAGGCCGAAGTTGAGTAAGACCTCCGGCTCCTCGTATAACTCGACGGACTGCGCGAACTTCTCCTCCGCCAGCGTCAGCTTCCCTTGCCCCAGCAGCCTCGTCGCTTCGACGGCGAGGGCGAGGGCGGCGGCGTGCAGATTGCCCTCCTTCGTCTTGAGCGGAGCACTGGCCTCTTTGATTTCCTCCTGCCGTTTTTGCAGCTCTAGCTTCATCTGGTTGATTTGGCCGGCGGGGGCGGCGCTGTCATTGCCGGCGACGGCATAATTCGGGCCATGCAATTTTCTGTCGAGCCAAAGCGAGAGGTGTTCAAGCAACTTTTCCTCCCACTGCTTCGGTCGGTCGTAAGGGGCGTAGAGCAGCAGCCGCTCCGTCTCGATCTTGGTGCGGAAGGCGTTCACCTTCTTTAACTCCTCGCCAGGGTCAGCCCGTTGCGCCTGCGGCACGGAGCGGAAATAGAGCAGGATGTGTGGCGCGCCCGTGCCCTGATAGCGCTCTAAGGCGAGGTTGAACTCTTCCTCTGTCCCGGAACTGAACTTGCCCGATGGCGTGCCCCACTTGTTCCAGAGCAGCATGACGAAGATGTCACACTTGTTCAGGTCTTCGTTGATCAAATCCTGCGCGCGTCCTGGCCCGATCAAGGTGTACTCCCAGCCACTCGGTTCGAACCGGACATTGACACTGCGCCCACGCAGACGGTTGAACCGTTCGATGACGCTGCCGAATCGCTTGCGCTCAACGGCGAGATCACCTGGCGAGGCGATGAACACATTGACGAGTTCGACTTGAGGCATTGGCTTGACTCTGGTTGTGAGCTTAGAGCGGAGCCGGCGTCTGACCGTGCTGAGCGCAAGCGCAGCACCAGCCATGCTAGCCTACCCGCCGGTTATAAAAGGCACCCCTTGTGCGCGGCCGGCATGAGCCTGGCAGGGTGCGCACTCTATCACCTGCCGCGAGCACGCGACAAGCTTTTTCAGGTTCGGGGCGTAGTGCGCTGGCGCAGGGCGGCGGCGCGGGTGACGGGCACGAGCGCGCCTTCGGCGGGCGGCGGCGCGTCGGTGAACTGCGCGAACTCCGCGGCGTGCTGTTGCAGGTAGGCGAAGAAGCGCTCGAACTCGCGCTGCATCGCGTCCATCTTCTCGCGCATGTTCAGGATGATCTCGACGCCCGCCAAGTTCACGCCCAGGTCGCGCGTCAAGCTGAGTATGACTTCCAGCCGTTCCAGGTCGGCGTCCGTGTACAGCCGCGTATTGCCTTCCGAGCGCGAAGGCTGCAACAGCCCCTCGCGCTCGTAGAGCCGCAGGGTCTGCGGGTGAATCTCGTACTGCGTCGCCACCGCGCTGATCGTGTACGTGCGCCCTTTGCGTTTCATAAGCAGCTATTAGCTATTAGCTGTTAGCTGTTAGCTTTCAGCTTTGAATGGCTCGGCCAAGCTGAAAGCTAATGGCTAACAGCTAACAGCTACTCTAACCCCATCGCCACGCGCGGGTTCTCGGCGTTGAGTTGCGCGTAGCGTTTCAATAACTCTTTCGTCTCTTCCGAGATCACTTTGGGCAGCGTGACCTGCACTTCGACGAACTGATCGCCGCGCGCCTGCGGGTTGCGCAAACTGGGCACGCCGCGCTCGCGCAGGCGGAACTTTTGGCCGGACTGCGTGCCGGGCGGGATGCGCAGTTGCGCCTTGCCCGCGACGGTCGGCACTTCGATCTTCGCGCCGAGCGCCGCTTCGGGGACGGTCAGCGGCACGGTCACGTAGATGTTATCGCCCTTGCGCTTGAAGTACGGGTGCTGCCCGACGTTCGTGATGATGAAGAGGTCGCCGGGCGGCGCGCCCATGCGCCCGCCGTGCCCCTTGCCCTTCACGCTCACGCGCGAACCCGTGTCCACGCCCGCCGGGATGCGCACCTTCACCGTCTCCGACTTCGGCACCGTGCCCTGCCCGTGGCAGACCGGGCACGGCGGCCTGCGCTTGCCCACGCCGCCGCAGTCCGGGCACTCCTGCGCGAACCTGAGGCGGCCGCCCGCACGCTGCACCTGGCCCGAGCCTTTGCAGGTCGGGCAAGTTATCGGTGCGCCGCCCGTGTCGCCCGCGCCGTTGCAGCGCGAACACTGCTCGGAGCGGTTGACGATGATGTTCGTCGTCATGCCGTTGACGGCTTCCTCGAACGAGAGCGCCAGCGGCATCTCGATGTCCGCGCCGCGCTGCGGCATCGGGCGCGGCGGCTCGCGCTCCTGACGGCCTCCGCCGCCGAACAGGTCGGCGAAGATGTCGCGGAAGCTCGTGCTCCCGCCGCCGCTCGCCGCGCCGCCCCCGCCCGCGTTGCCCCAGTCGAAGCCCGTGAAGTCGAACGGCGTGCCGCGCCCGCCGCCCGCGCCCGCACCGGGATAAGCGCCGCGCGCCGCCGCGTCCGCCAGATTGTCCGAATACTGCCCGAAGCGATCATAGACCGAACGCTTCTTCGGATCGGACAACACGTCGTGCGCCTCCGTGATCAGCTTGAAGCGCTCCTCGGCGGCCTTGTCGCCCGGATTCACGTCCGGGTGGTGCTTACGCGCCAGCCGCCGGTAAGCCTTCTTGATCTCCTCCGGCTTCGCCTCGCGCCCGACGCCCAGGACTTTATAGTAGTCTTCTTTCGCCATTAAAAGACAGTGACGAGTGACGAGTGACAAGTGACGAGCGAGACGGCTTTTAACTCGTCACTCGTCACTTGTCACTCGTCACTGCTTTACTTGTTCTCGTCCACGTCCACGTACTCGGCGTCTATGACGTTGTCTTCGCCGCCGCTGGCCGTGCCGCCGCCGGAGGACGCACCCGCGGCCGAAGCCTGTTCGCCGCCGCCGCCCGCGCCGGCCGCAGACTGCGACTGGTAGAGCGTCTCGGCGAGCTTGTGCGAGGCGGTCTGGAGCGCGTTGAAGGCGTTATTCATGCGCTCCGCGCCGCCCTCTTCGAGCGCCTTCTTGGCGTCGGCGAGCGCCGCTTCGAGTTGCGACGTGGTCGCGCCGTCCAGCTTCTCCTTGTTCTCGTTGAACGTCTTCTCGACCTGATACTGCAAGGTGTCGAGCCGGTTGCGCGCCTCGATCTCCTCGCGCTTGCGCGCGTCCTCGCCCGCGTGCGACTCGGCCTCGCGCATCATCTTATCGATCTCGTCCTTCGAGAGACCGGACGAAGCGGTGATCGTGATCTTCTGCTCACGCCCCGTGCCCATATCCTTGGCTGAGACGTTGACGATGCCGTTCGCGTCAATGTCGAACGTGACTTCGACCTGCGGCATGCCGCGCGGCGCGGGCGGGATGCCGACCAGGTGGAACTTGCCGAGCGTGCGGTTGTCCGCCGCCATCGGGCGCTCGCCCTGTAGCACGTGGACTTCGACCGAAGTCTGGTTGTCCGACGCGGTCGAGAAGATTTCCGACTTGCGCGTCGGGATCGTCGTGTTGCGTTCGATCAGTTTCGTGAACACGCCGCCGAGCGTCTCGATACCGAGGCTCAGGGGCGTCACGTCGAGCAGGAGGATGTCGGTCTTCTCGCCGGAGAGCACGCCCGCCTGCACGGCCGCGCCGATGGCGACGACCTCGTCCGGGTTCACACTCTTGTTCGGCTCCTTGCCGAAGAAGCCCTTCACCATCTCCTGCACTTTCGGGATGCGCGTCGAGCCGCCGACCAGGACGACCTCGTCGATCTTCTTCGCGTCCACGCCCGCGTCCTTCAAAGCCTGCTCCACTGGCGGCATCAGCCGCTTCAGAATCGGCTCGACCAGTTGCTCGAACTTGGCGCGCGTCAGCTTCATCACCAGGTGCTTCGGCCCGCTCGCGTCCGCCGTGATGAAGGGCAGGTTGATCTCTGTCTCCATCGTGGACGACAACTCGATCTTCGCCTTCTCGGCCGCCTCCTTCAGGCGCTGCAAGGCCATCTTGTCGTTCGACAGGTCAATGCCCTGGTCGCGCTTGAACTCTTCGACGATCCACTCGATCAGGCGCTCGTCTATGTCGTCGCCGCCGAGGTGCGTGTCGCCGTTCGTGGACTTGACTTCAACGACGCCCTCGCCAACTTCGAGGATCGAGATGTCGAACGTGCCGCCGCCGAAGTCGAACACGGCGATGGTCTCGTCCTTCTTCTTATCCAGCCCGTAGGCGAGTGCGGCGGCCGTCGGCTCGTTGACGATGCGGAGCACTTCGAGACCGGCGATCTTGCCGGCGTCCTTCGTGGCCTGCCGTTGCGCGTCGTTGAAGTAGGCGGGCACGGTGATGACGGCCTTTTCGACCTTCTGCCCCAGATAGTCTTCGGCCGACTGCTTCATCTTTTGCAGGATCATGGCCGAAATCTCCGGCGGCGACCACTCCTTGCCGCCCGCGACGATGCGCACATCGCCGTTCCCGGCCGCCTTCACCTGGTAGGGCACCTGCTTCTTCTCTTCCTGAATCTCGTCGAAGCGCCGCCCCATGAAGCGCTTGATCGAATAGACGGTGTTCTCCGGGTTGGTCACGGCTTGGCGCTTCGCCACCTGCCCGACCAGCCGGTTGCCGTCCTTGGCGAACCCGACGACGGAGGGCGTCGTCCGCCCGCCTTCCGAGTTGGTGATGACGGTCGGTTCGCCGCCTTCCATCACGGCCACGACCGAGTTGGTCGTGCCGAGGTCTATGCCGATAATCTTGCTCATCGCTTTACTCTCCAGTTTTTCAATCCAACCTTGCCGCTAAAGCCAGGCGAATCGGTAATTATCTTGGCCGCCCGCCACTCGACTCACCCGGCTGGGCGGGAACGCCAACCAAGACTCGCGCTCAGGGTCACGGGCTGTACTGCCACAGATTGAATGCAGGCTTAATATAATATGTGAGTCCCTTCTTGTCAACTTTTTATCACACAGGTTCAAGCAATTTCGGGCATGGGATTAAGTTTAACTATTTTGGAGTTTGGGGTGGCTTACGCTTGAGCGTCCGGGTCAGTACTGCCTATCGCTCTCCGAGCAGGCGGGCGGCGTGGAAGACGTAGTGGATGCCGGAGGCGATGGTGAGGATGAAGACGGTGGCGTAGACGGTCGGCAGCAGGTAGCCGCTCAAGACGGGGTAGTGGGCGGCGACGAGGACGGCGATGATGGCGCAAATCTGCACGGTCGTGGAGGCTTTGCCGAGCAGGGAGGGGCGGAAGCCGCGGAAGCCTGTGACGATATTGATGGCGGCCGCGCCGACGATGATAAAGATGTCGCGGCTGATGACGGCGGCCGTGACCCAAAAGGGGATGGGGAAGTGGCGCGGCAGCGGGCGCGGCAGGATGTTGTGCTGCGACAGGGCGATGAAGGCCGTCACGAGCATCAGCTTGTCGGCGATGGGGTCGAGGATACGGCCCAACTCCGACCCCTGCTTCAGATTCCGCGCCAGCAGCCCGTCCAGCCCGTCCGTCACGCCCGCGATGACGAAGACGAAAAGCGCCCACCCGAACCGCTGGTAGACGAGCAGGGTCACGAAGACCGGGATCAGCGCCATGCGGAACACGGTCAGGATGTTGGGCAGGGTGATGACGCGGGAAGACATGAGCGTCCAAAGTCCAATGTCTAATGTCCAAAGTTCAATGTCTTCCGCTGACTTTGGACATTGGACTTTGGACTTGGGACTATTGCGCGCAGCGCAGTTCTAACAGCGAGACTTCGGGGCGGCAGCCGTAGCGGAGCGGCACGATGACCGTGCCGAGACCGCGGGTGACGTAAATCTGCGTGTCGCCGCGCTGGCCCAGGCCGCGCAGCATGCGGCGTCGCGGGCGGCCCGAACGCGAACGCTCGGAGCGCCAGGTCACCTGCCCGCCGTGCGTGTGCCCGCTCAGGACGAGATCGACGCCGGCACGGGCGGCGCGGCGCAGGATGATGGGGTTGTGCGCCAGGAGCAGCTTCATCTCGTCGGCGCGCGAGCCGGCGAGGGCGAGCGGCAGGTCTTCGAGTCCGACCATCGTGTCGTCCACGCCCGCGAGCCAGAAGGCCGCGCCGTTGTGCTCGAAGCGCATGCCCTCGTTGACCAAGACCTTGATGCCTTCGGCGCGGAAGAGGTCTGTGATGAGCGCGGCGTCCGTCCAGTGGTCGTGGTTGCCGAGGACGGCGTAGACGCCGCAGCGAGCGCGCAGGCGGCCCAGGAGTTCCGCGCAGGGCGCGGCGTACTCGCGCTCGTGCGAGACGTAGTCGCCGGTCAGGGCGATGATGTCGGGCGCAAGACTGTTGGCGGTCTCAATCGCGCGCTCGATCTGCTCGCGCCCCGTGAAGGGGCTGTGGTGTATGTCCGAGAGTTGGACGACGCGCAGGCGGTTGAGCGCGGGGGGGAGACGCCGCAGGCGGATCGTGTGGCGCTCGACGACGAGTTCGTAAGGTTCGGCGAGCGCGGCGCGGGCGATCTGGGCGACGGTCTCGGTGAGCGCGCGCCAAGCGGTCGGGCGTGTCTGGGGGGCACGACGCCGAGCCTTCCATCTTTCGATGTTCGTCATGGTGATGCGTCTTGGGCCGAGAGATTGGTTGAATCTTTGCGAGAGCTTTTCCTTGTCCCTTCCGCGAAAAGCCCGCGCATTATAGACAGGCGGCGGGTAAAAGGCAACGACCCCCAGGGGCGGCGGCGGAAAAATAAGCCGCCCGCACGCGAACCGCAATAAACAATCGTTCGCCGTTCGGCGCTATCTCCGGTTGCGCGCAACCGAGAGAGCGATTAACCACGAAATCACACGAAGCAACACGAACCGGAATACCTGAAAATTCGTGCCGCTTGCTTCGTGTCATTTCGTGTGATTTCGTGGTTAATTGTCTTGACACGGCGCGGTCTCTGCGGCGAGCATGCCGCGCTATGCAGACCGCCGATGCCGCCCCTGCGCCTGTGCCGGCCGCCGACCGCCGGCTTGGGCACAGACCGGAGCTTGACGGGCTGCGCGGCGTCTCCATCCTGCTCGTCCTCTATTACCACTTCAAACAGTCGCTCTGGCTGCCCGGCGGCTTCCTGGGCGTGGACATCTTCTTCGGCCTGAGCGGCTTTCTGATCACCTCGCTGCTCGTCGCGGAGTGGGCGCAGACGGGGCGGATCAGCCTCCGGCAGTTCTACGCCCGCAGGGCCTTGCGGCTGCTGCCCGCGCTGTTCGTGCTGCTCGGCGTGCTGTGCGCGGGCGCGGCGCTGTTTCTGTCTGCGCGCAGGGCCGCGGAGGTTTACCTGGGTAGCCTGCTGACGCTGTTCTACGTGACGAACTGGGCGCTGGCGTTCAACCTGGTGCTCAGTCTCGGCCCTTTCAACATCACCTGGTCGTTAGCCATCGAGGAGCAGTTTTACCTGCTCTGGCCACCGCTGCTGGTCGCTATGCTCCGCTTAGGCTGGTCGCGCCGCAGGGTCTTGACCGTGCTGACGGCGGCGGCGCTGTTCGTGCCCGTCTACCGCGCGCTGCTCTGGCGGCACGGGGTCGCGCACGGGCGGCTCTACTACGGCTCGGACACGCGGGCCGACGCGCTGCTGTGGGGCTGCGTCGCGGGGTTGCTGGTTTCGTGGAACTTGATCGCGCGTGGTCGCGCCGCAGAGTTCTGGTTGCGGGCGGCGGCGTGGCTGGCGCTGCTGCTCCTCGCCGTCTTCATGAATCTGTTCGGCGCGGCGACGCCGTTCATGTACTTGGGCGGCTTCGCACTGGTGGAAGTGGCGGTCGCCGTCCTGCTCCTGGCGCTCTCGGTCGCGCCGCCGCGCCCCATGCTCGCGGCGCTCCGGTGCGCGCCCCTCGTCTGGACGGGGCGCATCTCTTACGGCCTGTACCTCTGGCACTGGCCCGTCAACTGGTATGCGTACCTCCTGCCCGGCTCGCGCGGGACGAGGGCCGTGCTCGGCGTCGCGCTGTCGTTCGTCGCGGCGACGGTCTCGTTCTACCTCGTCGAGCGGCCGTTCCTGCGGCTGAAGCGACGCTTCACGCCGCCGCGCGCGGTCAAGGCTGGGGCGCGACGGTGAGCGGCCAGAAGACCGGGATCATCAACATGATGATGACGAAGACGGCGATTGTGAGGATCGAGCCGACCTTGACGAAGTCGAAGAAGCGGTAGCGGCCGGGCGTGTAGATGAGCACGCAGGCGGGTTCGAGCGGCGTCAGGAACGAGCAGGACGCGGCGTAGGTGACGGCGACGGCGAAGGCGCGCGGGTTAAGACCCAAGCCGAGCGCCGTCTTGATCGCGACGGGCAGGACGACGAGCGCCGCCGCCTGGTTCGACATCGGCTGCGTCAACGCGATGGTCAGCAGGATGAAGCCGCCGAGGACGGCGTAAGGGCCGTAGCCGCCGAGCGTGTGCTGGATGAAGTTTGCCAGGTACTGATCCGCGCCCGTCTTCGTCATCGCCGTGCCGAAGCCGATCATGCCGGCGATCAGGATAATCAGCCGCCAGTCCACCATGTCGTACATCTCGCCCGTGCGGACGGCGCGCGACGCCAGCAGCACAAGCACGCCCAGGAGCACCGCCACCGAGAGCGGCACACGCTCGCCGAACGGGTGGAAGACGGAGAGCGTCAGAAAGAGCAGGAAGGCGGCGAGCGCCCAATTGCGTTTGCCCGCGCGCCCGCGCCGCTCGGACACCTCTTCGAGCAGGAGCAGATTGCCCTCCGCCGCCAGGTGCTCGACGTTCGCGCGGCGGCCCTGTACGAGCAGCACGTCGCCGAAGCGCAGGGAGACCGTGCTCAGCTTCGACAGCAGCGCGACGCCGTGCCGGTTGATCGCCAGCGCCGTCAGCCCGAAGCGTTCGCGGAAGCGCGAGCCTTTCAGCGTGCGCCCGACGAGGCTTGAGCCGCGCAGGATCATCACCTCGAACAACTCCACGCCGCCCGTTTCGAGATCGCTTTCGCTCAGCTTGAAGTCGGCCTTGATCTCTATCCCCGCCTCGCTCTTAACGCGCAGGATGTCCTCCATGCGCCCCTGCACGAGCAGGAGATCGCCCGCCTGTATGCGCTCCTCGGCGCGCGGCGCGATGCGCCCCTGCTTGCCCCGCAGGATGCCGACCACCGTCAAGTCCATCGCCTGCGTCAAATCGGCTGCGGCGAGCGTCTGCCCGACGAGCGGCGAGTCTCCGAGCACGACGACCTCGGTCATGTACTCGCGGATATGGTACTGCTCGGCCAGGTCGCTCGCGCCGCCGCGCGCGGGCAGCATGCGGAGTCCCAGGAGCAGCATGTAGATCATGCCGACGCCGACGATGGCGACGCCGACCGGCGTCAGCTCGAACATCGTGAACGGCGGCATGTTGTACTGCGGGAGCGCGCCGCTGACGGCCAGGTTGGTCGAAGTGCCGATGAGCGTGCACGTGCCGCCGAGGATCGCGCCGAAGGCGAGCGGCATGAGCAGCTTCGACGGCTGTACCTTCGCCCGCTCGGCGATGCCCAGTACGACCGGCACGAGCATCGCCGTCGTCGTCGTGTTCTTCATGATGGACGCGCAGCCGGCGGCGACGAACATGACGAGCACCGTCAGCTTGAACTCGTTCCCGCCCGCGATCCGGTGCAGCCGCCGCCCGACGATGTCCACCACGCCGGTCTTGACGAGTCCGCCCGTCAGGATGAACAGCCCCGCGATGATGATGACCACGTCGTTCGAGAAGCCGCTAAAGGCGTCCGCCGGCGCGACGGTGCGCGTGACGATGAGCGCGATGACGAGCAGGATAGTGACGATGTCAACCGGGATGCGCTCGGAGCCGAACAGGACGAGCGCGACCAGCAGCAGGACGAGCACGGTGGCGATGGGAAGAGTCATGGCCGCTTCTGTTATACTGCCCGCGTAAAACAAAACCAGAAAAGAAAACCTGCCGGGGTGCTAGGGGGCCGCCGACAGTTTATTCAGTTCGAAGGGGGAAGCCTCGCTCGTGGGTCAGCATCGCATTCTCGTCATAGAAGATCAAGAGGATTTGGCGGAACTCTACGAGTCCGCGCTCAAACGGGCCGGCTACGACGTGATCGTCGCCTACACGGGCGAGGAGGGCGTCGCGGAGTTTCAGGAGCGCGGCGCGGACGCGGTGCTCATGGACATGACGCTGCCCGAAATGCACGGCACGAAGGTGCTCGAAAAGATACGCGAACTCTCGACGAGCGTGCCCGTGCTGGTCGTGACCGGCGAGACCATGGCCGAGTCGCGCGACGTGTGCGACCGGCTCGGCGTGCAGGAGTACCTGACAAAACCGCCCGACCTGAAGCAACTGCTCGCCGCCTTCGAGCGCGCACTGGCCAAGCCGCAGCGCGACGAAGAGTTCATGGTCGTCACCGTGCGCCTGCCCGCGCGCATCCTGAAACAACTCACCGACATTGACGCCAACCTTGAGCGCGCCATCACGCGCATCTGCGACGAGTGCGGCGAGCCTCTGCGCGCGCTGGCGGCGAAAGAGTGACCGGTGCGCAACGCCAAGCCAGGATTAGCTGCGCCGGCCACTGAAAGCTCTCCGCTTGACAAAATTCAAAACAATAATTATTCTTGATTTGTCCTGGGCGGGGCTTGATGAGTTTCATTAGAGCTTACGTGAGGCAGGCGCAATGGGCAGCAGTAAACAGACGGGCGGGCTGGAGGAGTTGCGGCAGAAGCTCGACGAGCGCGGCGGGCATCTGACACGCCAGCGCGCCGCCGTTTTCGACTATCTCAGCGGGGTGGATCATCACCCGACCGCTGAAGAGGTCTTCCTGAACGTCAAACGCAAACTGCCCAGGATCAGCCTCGCCACGGTCTATAAAAATCTGGAGGCGCTCGTCGCCTGCCAGGCCGTCTCCAAGCTGACCTACGGCGACGGCTCGGCCCGTTACGACATACGCACGGATCATCATTACCACACGCGCTGCCTGAAGTGCGGGCGGATTTGGGACTTGGAAGCCGCCGATGGCGTCGCCGCGCTCAAGCAGATCGAGCCGCAGCCAGGCTTTACCGTCGCCGACTACCGGCTGGAACTGTTGGGCTATTGCAAGGATTGTAAGTAGTGCTTTTTTTTAACCGGCAATCAATAGTTATTATTACTCTCAACTTGGCGGCGGGCGACGATGCCCGTAGAGACTGAGGTGAGTCGCTTGCAACTGACTGCGCGCCGCACGCGAAAACCGGCGGCCCGCAGCCCGGAGAGAAGGAGCATGAGCAACGAATGAGTCAGCAGGAGAAGAAAGGCCCACCCGACGGCCGCCGGCAGCCCGTCCTGACGAACCGGCAGGGCCATCCCGTCTACGACAACCAGAACAACCGCACCGTCGGCGAGCGTGGGCCGACGGTGCTGGAAAACTATCAGTTCCTTGAGAAGATCACCCACTTCGACCGCGAGCGCGTCCCCGAACGGGTCGTGCACGCGCGCGGCGCGGGCGCGCACGGCTACTTCGAGACCTACGGCCGCATCGGCAGCGATCTGGCGAGCAAGTACACGCGCGCCAAGCTCTTTCAGGAGAAGGGCAAGCGCACGCCCGTCTTCGTCCGCTTCTCGACCGTGATTCATGGCGGGCACTCGCCGGAGAACCTGCGCGACCCGCGCGGCTTCGCCGTCAAGTTCTACACGGAGGACGGCAACTGGGACTTGGTTGGCAACAACCTGCAAATCTTCTTCATCCGCGACGCCGTCAAGTTCCCCGACCTCGTCCACGCCTTCAAGCCCGACCCCGTCACGAACCGGCAGGACGCGCGCCGCATCTTCGACTTCATCAGCCTCATGCCCGAAGCGATGCACATGATCACGTGGCTGTTCAGCCCTTGGGGCATCCCGGCGAACTACCGCGAGATGCGCGGCGCGGGCGTCAACACCTACAAGATGGTGAACGCCGACGGCGAGGCCGTGCTCGTCAAGTACCACTTCATCCCCAGACAGGGCGTGCGCAATCTGACGCAGGCCGAGGCCGACCAGATCGGCAATTTCAACCACGCGACGCAGGACTTGTATGAGGCCATCGAGCAGGAGCGTTTCCCCGAGTGGGAACTGAACGTGCAGGTGATATCGGACGACGAGCACACGGAGTTGAACTTCGACCCGCTCGACGCGACGAAGATTTGGCCCGAAGAACAATTCCCGCTCCTCCCCGTCGGGCGCATGGTGCTCGACCGGAATCCGCAGAACTACTTCGCTGAAGTCGAGCAGGTGGCGTTCGGCACGGGCGTGCTCGTGGACGGCCTCGACTTCTCCGACGACAAGCTGCTGCAAGGGCGCACCTTCTCCTATTCGGACACGCAGCGCCACCGCGTTGGCACGAACTATCTGCAACTGCCGATCAACCGGCCCCGGACGCACGTCGCCACGAACCAGCGCGACGGGCAGATGGCGTACCACGTGGACGGCGTCGAGGCGGGCGAAAACCCGCACGTCAACTACGAGCCGTCGAGCAAGGGCGGCCTGCGCGAAGCGCCGAAGACCGGCAAGGACTACACGCCTTACGTCGCGGGCCACGTCGTGCGGCAGACCATTAGCCGGACGGACAACTACGGCCAGGCGGGCGAACGCTACCGCTCGTTCACGGCCGCGGAGCGCGACGAGTTGATCAATAACCTGGTCGCGCACCTGTCGGTTTGCGACCGCGACGTGCAGGAACGTATGATCGGGCATCTGCTCCGCTGCGATCAGAATTACGGCCAGCGCGTGACCAGGGGCTTGGGCATCAGGGCGGAAGAGTTGCCGACCATCGGCGCGGCCGGCGGACGCTAAAAGATGATCACGGCCGGGCGCGCTCTCGTCAGAGCGACGATCTTGCGCGCCCGCCCGCACAAACAGGGAGGGAGCATGGCAGAGAAGGCTTACGCAGAAGACGTGTTGCGCCTCGCGCAGGCGAACGAGAACTTCCGGCAGGTACTGTTTACGACCGCCCGCTCGCAGCTTGTCCTGATGACGCTCCGGGCCGGCGAAGAGATCGGCGAAGAGGTGCACGAAGGGATTGATCAGGTGCTCGCCTTCGTCGCGGGCGCGGGCGAGGCGGTCATCGAGGGCGAGCGCAGCCCCGTGCGCGCCGGCAGCGTCGTCGTCGTGCCCGGCGGCACGCGCCACAACTTCATCAACACGGGCGGCACGCCGCTCCGACTTGTCACCGTCTACACGCCGCCCGAACACCCGGACGGCACGGTGCACCGCACCAAGGCGGAAGCCGAAGAGTACGAGCGCGAGCATCATCACTGATGCGGCGCGACAGGCGCTGCTCGTGCGGGCAGCCTGGCCGCCGTCATGGGACGGCCGGACTGCCCGCATGAGCAGCGCGCTAGGCTCAGGGTCGCCGCCTGCTTCTAATCAGAGTAATCGCCCGCCGCGCTTCGTCGCGGATGCCCGTGCGCGCCGCGGAAGCCACGCCGGCATCCCCGCCGTCATCTGCCGCCAACTTTTCTAACCAGCCGACCGCCCGCTCGTCGCCGACGACGGCCAGCACCCGCACAAACTCGGCCAACGCGCTCTCGGCCGACGCGCGCACGTGGGCATCCGGATCGTTCGTCATCTGGGCGAGTCGTGCGAACGTCTGTGGGACGGCCATTCGCGCCAGCGTGCAGGCGACGTTTGAGCGAAAGCTGGGCGGCCCGTCCGGGTCGAGCAGTGAGCGGACGAGCGGCTCGAACGCGGTCTCGCCGAGTTCCTTCAGCCGTCCCATCGCGCCCACCACGGTGTCGGGCACGTGGGAGCGAAGATTATCAATCTCCTCCGCCAGCACTGTCGGGCCGACGCCGAGACACTTCTTGAACTGCGCGACGCACTCCTCCTCGGTGGCGTCCCTCGGCGGGGTGAAGCGCACCTGCTTGTGTGTAAAGTCTATGTGCCACGTGCCTGTCAGCGGGTTGCGGTAGAGACCGCGGATGTTCAGACCGTGTTCGCGGGCGACGGCGAAGATGCAATTCCTTTGGGCCGTTTCGTCCATCTGTCCTGGGGAGCGAAGCTCAGTCGAATAAGCTCTGTTCCACGGCCGTCGCCGCCTTCTTGCCCGTCTGCTTCTTGCCGGACTTGATCGCGCCGGGGTGCTCGGCCAGGTGCTCGGCGTTAAAGCCCAACTCTCTTAAGCTGGCGGCGAACTTCGCGGGGCCGTGCATCGTGATGATGCGCCGCGCGCCCGACTCGCGCGCGAGGCGGACGAGGTCGTCGTAGTCTGCGTGATCCGAGAGCGGTAGCACCAGGTCAACGCCCTTGTACATGTAGGGCGCGCTCTTGCTCATCGCCCAGCCCGTGAGCATGACGACATAGCGCCGCTCGATGTTCATAATCATCGGCTGCTTGCGACAGCCCGGCGGCGCGACGAGCACGCGCCCGCGCAGGTGCTCGCGGTCATAACGCTCATACGGCCCCGCGAACTCGACGCCCAGCTCGCGGTAAATCTCTGCCACGTTCCACACAGAGCCGTGCAGCGTCACGCGGTAGCCGCGCCGCAAGAGAATCTCCAGCGCCTCCTGCCCCTTGCCGAGCGCGTAGGCCAGGACGACGGGCACGCGGTCGTCCGAGAGCGCGCGATCCACCGCGGCGTACAGACGCTCGTTCGTCACCACGTCCGGCGGGAAGCGGTACTGTGGCTCGCCGAACGTGGACTCCATCACCAGCGTGTCGCACGGCACGACGACCGCGTCCTCCGCCGCCACGTTCGGGCGCAGCTTGATGTCGCCGGTGTAAACCAAACGCTCGCCGTCCGCCTCGACCAACACCTGCGCCGAGCCGAGACAGTGGCCCGCCGGGTAGAAGGTCAAAGCGTAGCGCCCGTAATCGCGCCGCTCGCCGTAGTGTTGTGTGAAGACTTCGGCCGCGCCGCGCCGGTGCTGGAAGATGCGCGCGGTGGCGGGCGTGGCGATGATGGCGCGGTGCTCGGCGATGTGATCCGAGTGGGCGTGCGAGATGACCGAGCGCTCGCGTGGGCCGTCGGCGTCGAGCCACAGATCGAGGTCGGGCAGGTAAAGCCCCTCGCGGTATTCGACCCTTAACAACTAAGACTCCTTCGCGCGGCCGCGCAAGACGCACGGCGACGGCCGCGTGTGCTTCACTTAATCTTCGGGAGTCGCGCCGAGGTGATTATAAAGCACGCGCGCCGACGCCGCACCCGGCGGCGCGGGCAGTAACCACGAAGCCACACGAAACGACACGAAACAGAGCGCACGTGCTCCCGTGCCGCTGCTTCGTGCAATTTCGTGTCGTTTCGTGGTTTCATGTCCTTACCAGGTTCAGCTCGCACGACGCTTCATGCCAGACCCGACCGCCACACCGCCGCCGTCCGCGCGCCGCACGCTGCGGTGGCTGGCCGCGCTGCGCCTGCGCCGCGCCGAGGGCGTCTATCTGGCGGGGCTCGTCGCGTTTGCCGCGCTGACCGTCGGCGCGCGCCTCTACGCCTACTTCGGCTGGGACGTGCGCGCCGCCGCCGCGTTGCAGCACGCGCCCGTGCCGGGCCTGTTCGCGCTGATGCGCGCCGTCTCCGTCTTCGGCAACACGTGGCATCCGTTCGCGCTGACGACCGCGACGTGTCTCGCGCTGCTCGCGCGCGGGTGGCGCACGGAGGCCGCGGGCCTGTTGTTGAGCGCGGGCGGCGGCAGCCTGATCAATAACGTCGTCAAGCTCACGGTCGCGCGCCCGCGCCCCGCCGCCACGCTGGTCACGGTCTATAAGACGCTCCCGTCGAAAAGCTTCCCTTCGGGCCACGTCACGTTCTACGTCTGCTACTTCGGCTTCCTCTTCTTCGCCGCCTACGCCGTCCTGCCGCGCCGCACGTGGCTGCGGCGGCTCGCGCTCACGCTCACCGCGCTCCCCGTCGCCCTGGTCGGTCTCTCTCGCGTCTATCTGGGCGAGCACTGGCCCAGCGACGCGCTCGGCGCGTACCTCCTGAGCGGCCTCTGGCTCGCCACCGCGCTCCACCTGTATCGCAAGTGGAAACAACGCTCCACGCTCCACCCGGAGGACGAACCGGCAGCCGCGCGCAGCGACAGTTGACCGCGAATCCGGGACGTTACCAAGCAAGCTTACGCTGGGAGCGCGCGCGCGCGCGCCCGCCTTGAGCGCGAAAGCGCGAACAGACGGACGCACTTTCACTCTAGCTTGAATCAGAAAGAAACCTTTGAGCGTGCTTCAGCACGCTAGGCGGGCGGGACGCCCGCGCTCCCAGCAGCGTGTTGGGTGGTAAAACTAACTGCAAGCCGCTCTAGTGCGTGATGATGACGGGCGTGCCGTTGGGGAGGGCGTCGAAGAGTTCTTTGATGTCGGCGTCGGCGAGGGCGATACAGCCCCACGTCCAGTCGCTCGCCGTGCCGCCGCCGTGAATCATGATCTCGCCACCTAAGGGCGTGTCCCACGGCGGCTTTTGTTTGCGGCGGATGGCGCGGACGATCCGGTCGTGCTGCGCCTGTGTGATGAGACCGTCGCGCAAGCCGCGCGCGGCGTCCTCTTCGTTCGGGTAGCTCAGACCGAGCGAGAGGTAGAACTGGCTGTGCTCGTTCTTCAGGCAGACGTAGAACTCGCCTTCGGGCGTGCGCCGGTCGCCCTGGCGCTCCTTGTCGTCCGTCGGATTCCGGCCCAACGCGACGCGGTAAGTCTTTACGACCTGACCGCCGGAGTAGAGTTCGAGCGTGCGGTTGCTCTTACTGATGACGAGTTTCGGCGCGACGAGCGGCAGCTTGAGCGGGGCGGGCGTCGGCGTCGGCGCGGGCGCGAGCGTCGGCGCGGATGACGCGCTCGCCGGCCTGGCCGCCGGCAGAACGCCCAGCGCGGTGCTGACTTCTGCGCGCTGGCACGCGCCGAGCACGAGCGCGACGCACAGGGCCGCGCACGAGGCGCTCAGGGCGTTTAACCGCGAAGGCATACGAAACGGCACGGAGTAGTTAGACAAGGCAGCCGCGAATTTGTTCCACGCCGGACATCGCTCTTAAGGCAGCAGCCGCCAGTTGTTGGTCGGCTCAGGCGGGATGCGCCGGTGCTGCTCGACCCAGCCGATGATCAGCTCGCGTATCTCTTCGCTCGAACGGAAGAGTTCGGGCGCGCCGCGGTACATCGTGTAACCGCCGCCGCCGTTGACGCGGTAGTTGTTCGTGGCGAGCCTGAGCTTCTGCGTCATGCCGAGCGGCTGACCCCGCCAGCGCAGATTTTGGATGCGCTGGCCGACGGGCTGCGAGATGTCGAGGTCGTAAGTGACGCCCTCGGCGATGTCGAAGTTGTAACCGGGAATCTTCTCGTCCACGAGGTCGGCCGCCGCCTTGCCCGGCACGTAGGCTTTGAAATACTCCGCCGAGTGTTCCAGCGCGTCCTTCAACTGCCGGCCCGTGACTTCGATGACGACCAGCGTGTTCTCGTACTCGTAGAGCGCGGCGATGTCGCGCACCGTGACGGGGCCGCGCGCGACGCGCGCCGCCGGGTTGAAGCTCGCCGCCATCGAAACGTCTGCGCGGCCCGCTTCGAGTTGCACGCGCTGGATGAGATCGAGCAGCGCGTTGTCGCGCAGCCGCGCGTCCTGCGCCGAGAGTTCGGCGGCCGACTCGCCGATCACGTGGTTGAGCCAGCCTTGCGTCTCGCGGTCGTAAGGCTCGGCCAGCTTCATCACGCCCGCGTCCGGCGCGACCGCGTCAACCGGCAGCGTGCGCGCCTGCTTGCCGACGACCCGCCAGCGCCCGCCCCGCGCGTCGCGTTCGAGATAAACGTCCACACGCGCGACGTGCGACGCCCAGCGGTTCGCCTGCGTGAGCAGCACGCCGTTGAGCAACAGGTCGGGCACTTCGCGGTGCGTGTGCCCCATCAGGATCACGTCCACGCCTTTGACCTGCTCGGCGATGGCGATAGCCTCGTTCTCGTGCGGAACTTGGCCGGAGCTTGTCTCGCCCGTGCGCAGGTCTGCTGCCAGCCCCATGTGCATCGCCACGACGACCAGATCGGCGCGCTCCTTGTCGCGCAGCACGGCGACCCACTTCCGCGCCTCCGCGACCGGCTCGCGGAACTCAAGCCCCGCGTAGTTCTCCTTGTTCTCCCAACTCGGAATGCCCGGCGTCGTCAGGCCGAGGACGCCGACGCGCACGCCGCCGATATCCTTGATGATGTAAGGCTGATAGGCGGTCTCGTCCGTGCCTGCGCGGTAAGTGTTCGCGGAGAGCCAGGGAAACTGCGCCTCGCGCCGCGCCTTCGCCAGCACGGCGAGACCAAAGTTGTACTCGTGATTGCCGACCGCCATCGCGTCGTAACGCAGCGCGTTCATCGCGAGCATCATCGGGTCGGGCGGCGCGTTGTTCCGCTTGTTGTGAAAGTATTCAAGCGGCGTGCCCTGGATCGTGTCGCCCGAATCGGCGAGCAGCGCCGCCGGGTTCTCCCTGCGGATTTGATTGATGATCGTCGCCGCCTTCGCCAGCCCCCGCGCGTCCGGCTTGTTCGTGTAGTAGTCGAGCGGCAGGATGTTCCCGTGCAGATCGGTCGTCGAGATGATCGTCACCCACGCGCGCCGCGTCGCGTCGTCGGCGCGCGCCGGCGCAAGCGCCGAGCACAGCGCGAGGGCGGACAGCAGTGCCAGCAGCAGAAATATGCCTGTACGATTCATCCTCATGTCACATAAACCCTTTGCGGTTTCCTTTGCGCCTCCGGCGGGAGGTTATTCTTTCGTTATGCCGCTTTCAACTGTCTGACTTAAAATACGGAGAAATTTTCCCTCGCTTAATGGAGGTAACTACGATGAGTAAGCCCAGCCGTCTCCGCTGTTCGTTTTGCGGGAAGAAGGACACCGAAGTCGCAAAGCTGGTCGCCGGCCCGCAAGTTTACATCTGCGACAGGTGCGTTGAAATTGCGAAACAGATCATGGATGACTCGCAGGATAATGATCAGCCGCCTGAAGCTCAGCCCTCAGTGTGGCGCAAGCTGTTGTCTCATGTTCGGGATGTTTGGCGCGGCGGCGGCGACGCACAGCGCGCCAGCTCATTTAGCGTACCGGCTGAAAGTTAGGGTCAAAGGTCTGCGTTATAATCGGCCGGCGGCACAACAACTTGTTTAATCTGCGCGGAATTAGCCTATCTTTCATTCGTAAGACAGGATGCTTGCCGCAACCCTCTCCGCCCGGTTAATTCAGGCGTAAGCATTCTCTCACACAAAGACGCAGGGAAGCGTGGCATCACTGCGCGGCGTAAACCTCGACGGCGCTCAGGCCGGCAACGAAGCCTTCGTACACTTTGGGGAAAGACTTGCGCACTTGCTCCATCTTGGCGCGGTTCTCGAAGTAGGTGCGCCCGCGCTGCAAGAGGAAGTAGGTGGGGCGCGGCGCGGTCTGCACGTCGAACTGCGGGTCGGAGAGCGCGCGCGATTGCAAGTCTGTGCGCCCGTAGTGCTCAAGGTAGTAGCCCGCGACGCCCGGCGTCTCGTGCGCGATGATCGCGCCCGGCGGCGCGTGGTCGCAGACAAACTTGATCGCCTCGCGCAGCCCGTCGTCGTAGAACTCGTCGTGCGGGAAGTAGTAGCCCGCCCGGCCCCCGCCGAGCGCGTTCGTGTAGAGCGAGTAGTGCGGCCCCGCCGCGACGGCGAGCCACGCCGGCACGGCGAGGAAGACGAGCAGGACGAGCGCGCGCAACAGCCGCAAGGGCCTCTGCCAACTGCGGGCACGTGCCACGAGCGGCGCGCCCCAATTGAGGACGGCCGCGACGCCGACCGCCGCGATCATGTAGACGAGCGGCAGCAGCGAGAGCACGTAGCGCAGCCACTTCGCGCCGACCAGCGAGTAGGGCACGATCCAGAGCACGAACATCAGGAGCAGGAACGCGGGGCCGGGCCTGCGCCAGCGGCGCACGCACACGACCAGCCCGACGAGGAAGGCGACGAGGAGCGGGAGCGGCGTCTTGATCGCCAGATAGAGCGCGTAGAAGTAGGCGGGCGTGCCGAAGGGCGTCTGCGACATCAGGTTCTGGTAGAGCGTGTCGCCCATCAGGTAACCGTGGTGCGTCAAGAGCTTCTCGCCCGAATAGGCTTCCAGGTACTGCCACGTGCGCGGCCAGAAGAGCGCGAAGTTGGCGAGCAGGAAGGGGACGGGCAGGAGCAGGTAGAAGAAGCCGGGCGTGCGTCCCGTCGGCTCGCCCGGCGCGCGCTCGCGCTGCTGCACGAGGTGGTGGTAGAGCATGTTTAGCCCGAAGTAGTGCGGGAAATACTTCGACGCCAGCATCAGCCCGAACGAGACGGCGCTCCACCCGTAAAAGCGATTCTTGCGGCGCTGCGCGAACCCGCTCGTCTGCTTGGCGCGCAGGTAGAAGTAGAAGGCGAAGAGCATGAAGAAGACTAAGAGTGTGTCCTCTTTGCCGATGCGATTGTAGGTGATGGCGTTGACGCCGAAGGCCCAGAACGCGGCGGCGACGAGGCCGGTCTTGCGGTCGAAGAACGCGGCCGTGAGCAGAAAGAGCGGGAAGACCGTGAGCGCGCCGAAGAGCGCGTTCGGCAGCCGCAGCGCCGCCTCGTCGCTGATCCTGTGCGCCGGGTCGGCGTGCTCGTTCCAGCGCGCCGCCGCGCCGAGCGAGACGAAGACGAGCGCCTTCATCAGCATCGGGTGTTCGGCGTTCTGCGTGATGTCGCCGCGCCCGTAGGCGCGCACGGCGACGAGCTTATGGGTCTCGTCCTCCGCGAACCCGACCTGCCCCAAGCCCCGCACGCGCAAGGATGCCCCGCACAGGCTGAGCAGGACGAGCACCAGGACGATACGCCGGTCGAGCGCCCACGCACGGCCGCGCTCCCGCGCCGCGGTCGCGGGCAGCAGTTCCACATCTTCGGTCGTCAACTCGACGGATTGAGCCATGATCAAAGAATGATGAACGCGGCATGATGAATGATGAATTAACAAACGGTCTCTAATTCATCATTCATCATTCCGCGTTCATCGTTTTCATCTGCGCGATGGTCGCCTGCGCTTCGGCGGCGGCGGCGCGCGGGCTGAGGCCCCGGCGCACGAGCAGCACGACGCCGATGATCGTCCAGACGACGACGCGCGCCTTGCGCACGATGGCCAGCGAGACGCCGCTCGTCGTGCCGAGTAGCAAAGCCTTCGTGAACCAGCCCGTGACCGCCTCGTCCACGCCTACGCGCATCGGCACGAACTTGAAGGCGACGTTGATAACGCGGTTGACCGATTCCAGCGCGAAGGCGGCGAGCAGGGTGGGGCGCGTCGGGCTGATGAAGTAGAGCGTGACGTAATTCTCGGCGACGCCCGCCAAGTGGAAGCAGGCTTCGAGCGCGAGGATGGGCAGGAAGCGCGCCCGGTTGCGCGCGTAGAAGCCGTAGATGCGCTCCTCGACCGCCGCGACGCGCACGCGCCGCGTCTCCAGCCAGCCGCTGAAGATGCGGCGCGCGTACAGAAATTCGAGCAGGCGGCTGACGAAGCGCCACTCGAAGCGGACGACGAAATAGCCACACAGGATGAAGACGACGACGCCCGCGAGCGCGCCCGCACACACGTAGCGCAGCTTCGCCGGCATCTGCGGAAAGCTCAACAGCACCGTGAGCATCCCCGCCGCGGTGAAGAGCGCGACCGAGAGGCTGTAGAACAGATTCTCGACCGCGATGGCCGCCACGCTCACGCTCAGGGGTACGCGGTCGCGCACGAGCGCGGCCTTGGTCGGCTCGCTGACGACGATGCCGAGCGGCATGACGTTGCCGAGCGCGTCGCCCGCCAGGTAGGCGCGCAGCGCGTCGCGCAGGCGCAACGCGTGCGGCGCTTCAAAGCAGCGCGTCCACGCGAACGAGCGCACGACGGGACGCACCGCGGAGATGAGCAGCACGAGCAGGAAGCCCGCGCCGAGATCGAGCATGCTCCGCCAGATGTCGCGGGGGCCCGCGCGCCAGACGTAGTAGGCGAAGAGCAGCGTGCCGAGCGCGGCGAAGATGATGCCGGCCGGGGTGAAACGCCTGGTCGTGCTGGCTCGTGTGGTCTCGTCGGTCATGCCAAAGCCGCGCGGCGGGGCCAGTCCTCTTGTCATTCGCGTCCGGGGCAAAGAGTAAAGTGCAAGATACGTGATTGCGCCGCGAGTCTCAACCGCGCGTGCGACATAGGTTCGCCCGCGTGCGGTTTCGGACATTCGCCGCTGCAACCCGCGCGCCACGCCGCGCGCATAAACGCCGCCGTAGCGTGGGGCACATTCCCCGCCGCGCCTTGTGTCGCTGCCCGCACGCTCCGCCTGATGATTCCGACAGATGACAAAAAACTGCGCGCACGCGGCGGCCCGGCTCGGCACTCGTCACTTGTCACTCGTCACTGCTTTTGGCCGGTTGACCGCGGGCGCTTTGATCGGCGATGCTACGTGCTTACAGCCATCAGTCGCACATCTTCTAACAAAGGTCGTTTACAGCCATGAGTAAAGCAGCCACAGAGGTACTGACGGGGACGCCACTGACCATCTACTCAGAGGACGAGCAGATGTTCCGCGCCAGCGTGCGCGAGTTCGCCGAGGGCGAACTGCGCCCGCGCGTCGAGCACATGGACGAGGCGGGGAAGATGGACGGGGCACTCGTCAAGCAGTTGTTCGATCTCGGTCTGATGGGCGTCGAGACGCCGGAAGAGTACGGCGGCGCGGGCGCATCCTTCTTCACCGCCATCATCGGCGTCGAAGAGTTGTCGCGCGTCGATCCGTCGGTCGGCGTGCTGATGGACGTGCAGAACACGCTCGTCAACAACGCCATCATCCGCTGGGGCAACAGTGAGCAGAAGAAGAAATATCTGCCGCAGTTGGCGGCGAGCAAGGTCGGCGCATACGCGCTCTCGGAGGCCGGTTCCGGCTCGGACGCCTTCGCCATGCAGACGAAGGCCGCAGACAAAGGCGACCACTTCCTGCTCAACGGGCAGAAGCTCTGGATCACGAACGGCAATGAGGCCGAGATTTTCGTCGTCTTCGCCAACGCCAAACCCGAAGAGGGCTATCGCGGCATCACCGCCTTCATCGTCGAGAAGGGCTTCGAGGGCTTCGCCGTCGGCAAGAAGGAGAACAAGCTCGGCATCCGCGCCTCCTCCACCACCGAGATCATCTTCGACAACTGCCGCGTACCCAAAGAGAACGTGCTCGGCGAGTTCGGCCGCGGCTACAAGGTCTCCATCGAGACGCTCAACGAGGGGCGCATCGGCATCGGCGCGCAGATGATCGGCCTCGCACGCGGCGCGCTCGAAGCGGCCCTTCGCTACACCGCCGAGCGGCAGCAGTTCGGCAAGTCAATCAACCAATTCCAGGCCGTGCAGTTCCAACTGGCCGAGATGGCGACCGACTTAGAAGCCGCGCGGCTGATGGTCTATAACGCGGCGCGGCTGAAGGACGCCGGCCTGCCCTTCGTCAAAGAGGCGGCCATGGCCAAACTCACCTCCTCGCGCGTCGCCGAGCGCGTCGCCTCCAAGGCGATTGAGTTGTACGGCGGCTACGGCTACGTCAAAGACTACCCGGTCGAGAAATACTGGCGCGACTCCAAGATCGGCGCGATCTACGAGGGCACGTCGAACATGCAGTTGCAGACCATCGCCAAGCTGATCATCGGCAAGTAGGCGGCCGTGGACAGGGCAGAAGTAAGATTTTCGTGCTGGAGAATTTTCTGAGCCGCGTCTGAAGTTCAACAAGGGATACAGCAGTAGACCAAAAGATAAAACTTATGACCGCATCACGCATAGAGGTCTTCGAGCAGATGCTTGCGAGCGACCCCGACAACACGGTGGTCATGTTCGGGCTGGCGAAGGAGTACGAGAAGCTGGGCCGGCACGCGGACGTGATCGCCACGCTGAACGACTACCTGAAGCGCGCCAACGACGAGGGCAACGCCTACGGCATGCTCGCCCGCGCGTATGAGCAATTAGGCAACCGCACGGCCGCGAAGGCGACCTACCAGCGCGGCATCGAAGTGGCGACCGCGCACGGCCACCCCTCGATGGCGGAAGATTATCGGATGACGCTGGAGAGCGATTACAGCGATTGATATTTTATCGTGAAGGGCTGAAACGTTATGGCGACAGAGTTGAAGGAGCGGGAGTATCGGGGCTTGAGCCGCGAGCAGATGGTGGGCATCTACCGGACGATGTATTTGTCGCGGCGGATCGACGACAGGGAGATTCAGCTCAAGGCGCAGTCGAAAATCTTCTTCCAGATCAGCGGCGCGGGGCACGAGGCGGTGCTCGTCGCCGCGGGGCTGACGCTGAAGCCCGGCTACGACTGGTTCTACCCGTACTACCGCGACCGCGCGCTCTGCCTGCAACTCGGCATGACGCCGCGCGAACAGTTGCTCTCGGCCGTGGGGGCGCAGTCCGACCCGAACTCGCACGGCCGGCAGATGCCTTCGCACTGGGGGCACAAAAGGCTCAACATCGTCTCGCAGTCGTCGCCGACGGGGACGCAGTGCTTGCAAGCGGTCGGCTGCGCGGAGGCGGGCTACCGCTTCCAGTTGATCGCGGAGTTGAAAGACAAGGTCGAGAATTTCCACGCGGACGAAGTCATCTACGTCTCGCTCGGCGACGGCACGACGAGCGAGGGCGAGTTCTGGGAGGCGCTGAACACGGCGTGCAACCTGAAGCTGCCGGTGCTGTTCCTGGTCGAAGACAACGGCTACGCGATCAGCGTCCCCGTCGAGGTGCAGACGGCGGGCGGCGACATCTCGCGCCTCGTCTCCGGCTTCCCCGATCTGCTGCTGCAAAAGTGCGACGGCACTGATCTCATCGAGTCGCTTGAGACGTTGCGGCGGGCGGTTGATTACTGCCGCGCGCGCAAAGGCCCCGCGCTCGTCCACGCGAAAGTCATCCGCCCTTACTCGCATTCGCTCTCAGACGACGAGCGGCTTTATCGCCCGGACGAGGAGCGCACGACGGACGCCGAGCGCGACCCCATCAAACGCTTCGGCGCGCTGCTCGTCGAAGAGGGGCTGGTCACGCAGGAGGAGTTGCAGCGGATCAAGGACGAGGTTGACGCGGAGGTGAGCGCGGCGACCGACGAGGCGCTCGCCAGCCCGCAGCCCGACCCGCAGACCGCGACCGACTTCGTCTACTCGCCGGACGTTGACCCGACCGCGAAAGAGTTCGACACCGAAGAGGGCGTCGTGCCCGCAGGCAAAGAGGGCACGATGGCCGATCTGATCAACCGCTGCCTGCACGAGGAGATGGCGCGCGACGCGCGCATCGTCGTCTTCGGCGAGGACGTGGCCGACGTGTCGCGCGAGCAGCACCTCGAACACGTCAAGGGCAAGGGCGGCGTCTTCAAGGTGACGGCCAACCTGCAACGCAAGTTCGGCGGGGCGCGCGTCTTCAACTCGCCGCTCGCCGAGGCGAACATCGTCGGGCGCGCGGTCGGCATGGCGACGCGCGGGCTGAAGCCCGTCGTCGAGATACAGTTCTTCGACTACATCTGGCCGGCTTATCACCAGATCAGGAACGAACTGGCGCTGATGCGCTGGCGGTCAGGTAACGAGTGGAAGTGCCCGGTCGTGATCCGCTGCCCCGTCGGCGGTTATCTGAAGGGCGGCGCGGTCTATCACTCGCAGTCGGGCGACACGCTGTTCACGCACATACCGGGTCTGCGCGTCGTCTACCCCGCGACCGCGCTCGACGCGAACGGTCTGCTGCGCACGGCGATCCGCTGCGACGACCCCGTCCTCTTCCTCGAACACAAACACCTCTACCGGCAGGCTTACAACAAGTCGCCTTACCCGGCCGAAGGGTTTCTGATCCCGTTTGGCAAGGCGAAGACGGTGCGCCAAGGGACTGACCTCTCGATCATCACCTACGGCGCGCTCGTGCAGCGCTCGCTCGTCGCGGCGAAGCAGGCCGCCGAGCAGCAGGGCATCAACGTCGAAGTCATAGACCTGCGCACGCTCGCGCCCTACGACTGGGAGGCCATCGCGCGTACCGTGCGCAAGACCAACAAGGTCATCGTCGCGCACGAGGACACGCGCACGCACGGCTTCGGCGCGGAAGTGGCCGCGCGCATCGCGGACGAGTTGTTCGAGCACCTGGACGCGCCCGTCCGCCGCGTCGCCGCGCTCGACACCTTCGTCGCCTACGCCCCGCAGGTCGAAGACCACATCCTCCCGCAGGTCGAAGACGTGGCGCGCGCGATCACGGAACTCTATGCTTACTAAGAGAGTGAATAACGCACGCATAGACGAAGCGGCGGCCAGCTTGGCCGCCGCTTCGTCTATGCGTACCGTTGATGATTTAATTGTGCTTACGCTACGGGCGCATTAGCAAGCTCTGCTAAATCTTCAAAGTAACGGCGATGGGTACGGCGCAAAGCTTCTTCGGTCTCTGCCTCTAGCAAGACAACCTCACGCTCTACTCCAAGACGGTTAAGTTCTAGTTCCTTTTGGAGACGTGCATCTTCGGCCTTCCGTCGCTCTGAGTCATCAAATGTTTCAAGAGTAACTATTTGGCCACGACTACGCTCATAATCAATTAGGAATATCATAGCTTTCTCCTTATTCTTCTAAACTCTTAAGTATGTCACTATAGTCCTTATACATTTTTTGTCTGAGTGAATTCAAATTCTCCTGTATTCTTTTTATCTTACTCTTATTATCCTCCGTAAGCTTATTTTCTGAAGATAGTATTACCTCCATTTCGGCCAACTGAATTTCAAGCGATTCCGCATTGGCAATCGTTAGAGATGAGTCGTTAAGCACAGTTCGTATGCTCTCATCCCCTCCACCGTATTTAATTGCTGTGCCCTCGACATCAGAAAATTTCTCTGATAATTCAGCCCAGATGTGTTGTAGTGAAGTCCGAACTTGAATCTCAATTAGCTCCCCCTGATATTTCGCAATCACGTGGACGGCGCGATAACCGTGGCTGGGTCGCTGGCGGCGGTCAATGACTGTTGTATGTTCAAAGAGGCTGGTGAGAGCTTGCACAACCCGCTCTTGTTCCGCTATGTCTGACACAATTAACCTACAGCCTGCTATGTCTTGAATCTGGGTCAAGCGGATGCTTTCTCGGCGCAACTTATCGGATATAGACGTAGTTGATTTGGCCGGTCTGCCCGTTGGCTCAAGCCCTAACGTTTTTCGGATAGCCCCAATGACAACTTCGTAGGCATCAGTAAATGTACGGCGATACTCATCGAGCAGGCGCAAATCGGCTTCGGTAATGTTACCCTGCCGCAGGCGGTCGCCTAAGCGGTCGATTTGAGTTTTAGACAGTTTCCCGGCCATAAACGTGGCGCTTCTATATTTCGACTTCTGATTGTATCGTATCCGGCGCGTGGTGACATAAGCCTGACTATTTATCGCCCGGCCGCCTCGTCTCGCGTAGCATGCACGTGCGCCGCCCGCGTTTCATCCTGTACACGTCTGCGTGCTGGCTGGCGCTGCACAGCGGCGTCTGGCTGTTGGTCGTGCGCCGCGAGCCGACGCGCTACCCGTGGCCTAAAGATGTCCGCTCGATGCTCGAACACTGGGACGCGTGGCATTACAGCGCCATCGCGAGCAAGGGCTACGGCGGGCCGGTGCGTTGGGCTTTTTATCCGCTCTACCCGCTGCTGGTGCGCGCGCTCGCCTTCGTCACGGGCCTGCGCGCGCACCCGGAGATCGTAGGCACGGTCTTTTCGACGCTGGCGTTCGCCGCGTACTGCGTCGTGCAGGCGCGGCTGGCCGAGTCGCCCGACGGGCAGATGCGCGCGCTGCGACCTGAGACGGCGTGGGGCTGGCTCTTCTTTCTCTGCTGGCCGGCGTCGTGGGTGTTCCACTCGCACCACACGGAGTCGCTGTTCCTGCTGCTGTCCTTTCTCGCCTTCTTCAGCGCGCGGCGGGGCAAGTGGTGGGCGGCGGCGCTGCTCGCGGGCCTGTGCGCGCTTGCGCGGAATCAGGGCGTCTTCGTCGCCGTCGCCGTCGCGCTCGACGGCGCTCTGCGGGAGCGCGGCCTGCGGCGGCGGGCGCTCGTCTTCGGCGCGAGCGGCGCGATCAGCTTCCTGCTGTTTGCCTGCTGGCCGCTTTATCAGTGCTGGGCGGCGGGGAGTCCGCTGATGTCCGTGCGCGCGCAGTGGCAGTTTTACCCGCCGATCACCTCTTTTTATCACTACGTCGGGACGATCTGGTTCGCGAATAGCTGGCAGTACAAGACGTGGAATCTCTACCTGCATCACGTGGTCTTCGTCGTGCTCAACGGGGCGGGCGTGCTGCTGTGGCGGCGGCGCGAGTTTGCGCTCGCCGTGTACGTGCTGCTCTCGATGTGGGGGCCGCTCTCGTTGGGCCACCTTGAGAACGCGTACCGCTACGGCGCGGTACTGTTCCCGGCACTCTTCCTGCTCGGCGACGGCGCGCGCCGCCTGCCGCTGACCGTGCGCTGGGCGCTGTTGGGCGCGCTCGTCTGCCTCAACCTGGCGTGCGCGCGCGACTACGCGCTCGGCGCGTGGGCCTACTAGCGCGCGTCGCGTGGTGACTGAGCAACCAAACATGGCGCAAACGGCGACAAGCAGACCGTGGCGGGCGCGCTGCGACACGCCGGAGTTGCCGTTCGCCGTCACCGCCATGCTCGTCGCGCTCTTCCTGTTCGGCATGCTCCACCGCACGTGGGAGCCGGCGGACTTCATCATCGCCGGGCAGGCCGTGACCGACCCGGCCGCCCTGCCGACGGCGATACCCGTCGCCAGAGACGCACAAGGGTTCGAGGGGCAGTTCTTTTACCGCCTGGCCCTGAACCCGTTCACGCACCAGACGACAGCTTACGGCATCACGCTCAACAACCCGCCGCTCCGCCAGCAGCGAATCCTTTACCCGCTGTTGACCTGGCTGGCGGCGTTCGGGCAGCCGCAGTTCGTCCCGGCGCTGCTGGTTTACATAAACTTTTTCGCGCTCTGTCTGCTCGGCTGGCTGGGCGGCGTCTACGCCCGGTTGCTGGGCCGGCACGCGCTGTGGGGGCTGCTCCTGCCGCTCTATCCCGGCTTCCTGATGACGCTGCGGTGCGACCTGGCCGAGGTGTTGGAAGTCTGTCTCCTGCTCGCCAGCCTCCTGCTGCTCCGCCGCGAGCGACCCGCCCGCGCCACGCTGCTGCTCGTGCTGGCCGTGCTGACCAAAGAGACCGCGCTGGTCGTGGCGCTGGTCGCGGCGCTCGCCTATGGGCTGGCGCGTCGGCGCGGACGGGCCGTGCCGATCAGGTGGTTCTACTTCGCCGTGCCGCTGCTGATTTTTGTCGTCTGGCAGACAGTCCTGCGCCGCGTCTGGGGCGAGTGGCCTGTGTGGGTTGACCGGAGCGGCCTCGGCGTACCCTTACTGAACCTCGCCCGTCTGTGCGGCGCGGCGCTACGCGGTGAGACGCCCGCGCCCGTCAGAACCTGCGGCGAGTTGCTCGCCGTCGCCGGGTTCGCGCTGGCCGTCCTGTCGCAGTTTCGGTTGACGGCGGCCACGGCGCTTGAGAAAAACGCCTGGCTCGCCTACGCGCTGCTCGGTCTCGCGCTGAACGGGCAAGCCTGGGTCGCTGACTGGAACTTTCTGCGCGCCCTGTCAGAGTTCTACGTCTTAGGCGCGATTATAGTCATCGGCGGCAAGACCCAACTCAAGGCGATAACGTTAGCGGTCGTAGTCGTCCTGTGGCTTGCGCAGGCGTACAGGCTGATCGCGCACATACTCTAGGCGGCACGTCTCTATCAACAGGCGCTCGCCGCCACCCACGCCGCCGACCGCGAGGCTTACACGCGCGCCAAAGAAGCGTTCATCCGCCGCGTCCTCACAGGGGAGGCGTAGCCCAAACGTCGGCCGCATGAAGTGCCCGCCGCGCCCGCCGGCCAGTTGCCATACACAGATGTATCGTATCGCTCCGCCGCGCGCCCTGCGGCCGGCATTAAATCCTGCCTTTTAGTCATTTAAGCCCGCCGGCCTACGGCATGATGGTTGCCAAATAAGCCTGTGTCTGACCCTGCCCCCATTACTCTCCCGTGTCTGAAACTGTCTTTAGAGGAGGAGAATTACCGCTATGAGTAAACGTTTGCTGAGCTTCGCAGCCAGCGCGGCACTGATTTTGGCACTCGCCGGTCTAGCCGTCGCGCAGGACAAGACAACCACCACCGTCACCACCCAGACCACCAAGACGATTCAGAACGCCGACGGCACTTACACCATTATCCAGTACCCGGCCGACAAGGAAGTCACCGTCAACCTGACGCCCGGCACGACCATCAGCACCGCCAAAGGGCTGGCGCGCGTGATGCGGCACGGCGACGCCACGACGATCAACCTCGACCTGTCGGGGCTGCCCGCCGACACGACGGGCCTTAACCTGTACACGGTCGATCCGACCGGCGCGTTCACGCTGCTCGGCCCCGTGACGCTCTCGAACGGCGTCGCGACCCAGACGTTCACCACGCCGCTCGACAAGTTCATGCTCGTACTCTCGCCGAACGGTTCGTTGACCACGGTCGCGTCTAACGACGTGCTGTTCCGCAGCGCGGTGCCGGAAGGCTTCGCGGTCGTGCCCTACGCCCAGAGCGGGCCGAAGGACGGCGCGCCCGTCGGTGAGCGCGTCGCGGCGACGGCTGCCCCGGCGGCCGCCTCGCCCTACAGCGTGCCGATGCTCGGCATCCCGAACTTCCGGCGCGGCACGGACACGCACCTGCGCGTCAAGTTCGCGGAGTTGAACGACGCCCGCGCCAACATCTTCCTGGAGCCGCGCAAGGATGGCCCGACGCAGATCAAGATGCGCTTCCACAGCCTGACGCGCGTGCCCGCCGACAAGCGGATCGTGCTCTGGGCGGTCTCGCCCGAAGGCACTTACACGCGGCTGGGCCAGGTGGTCAACACGCGTAACCGCAACGAGGCGCAGATTCAGACCGAGACGGCGCTGAAGGACTTCGGCCTGCTCGTCACGCTCGAAGACAAGGACGAAGTGCCGAACCCTTCGGGCCCGACCTTCGCCACGGTCGTCATAAACAACACCCCGTAGCGGCCCGCCCGCAACGGCCAAAAAATTCGCCCCGCCGCTCGTACATTGCACGAGCGGCGGGGCGAACGTTTAGGGATGAGGGCGGAGGGATGAGGGGTGAAAGGAAGATCGCGGAAGTAGAGCGACCAAGATTTCATCCCTCATCCCTCCGCCCTCATCCCTTCTTTTTGTTGACCCGCGCCGCGCCCCGTGTGTATAGTGCAATTGCCGGCCGGCGCTGACCCCGAACCAGCGCGTCGCAGAAGCCCACCCGGCACACTCCGCTTCCGGCCACGCAAAATCGGCCATAGTTCTTCAGTCAACCCGTTTCGTTCAGACGGCGCACGTGCCTCGCGCGCCGCCATCGCCCAACAGCCAAGGGAGCACACCTCGCTTCATCCCTTTTGACACGGGCACGCGCCATTAGGCCGCGCCCGCGCTTGAAAGTTATTAAGCCATGCTGACACGCAGACTCCCCCTCTGCCTCGCCCTCCTGTTGCTCGCCGCCGTCGCCGCCGTGGCGCAGGAGGCGACGCTGCCCGAACTCGTCCGCCGCGTCAAACCCGAAGTCGTCTCCGTCATCACCTACGACGCGAAGGGCAACGCCCTGATGACCGGCAGCGGCTTCTTCGTCCGCCCCGGCGAGGTCGTCACGAACATGCACGTCATCGAGGGCGCGCGCCGCGTCGAGATCAAGACGCTCGACGGCAAGGGGCGCATCTACCAGTCGGCCGGCGCGCTCGCCGTGGACGACGAGGGCGACCTCGCGCTGCTCGGCGTCGAGATGCCCGCCGAGCGCGCGCACGCGAGCAGCCTGACGGCGACCGTGCCCGACGAGGGCGAGCAGATTTTCGTCATCGGCAACCCGCTCAGGCTGGAAGGCTCGGTCTCGGACGGCATCGTCTCGGCCGTGCGCGAAGTGCCGAGCCTGGGGCGCATCATCCAGATCACCGCGCCCATCTCGCACGGCAACTCGGGCAGCCCCGTCTTCAACATGCGCGGGCAGGTGGTCGGCGTCGTCACCGTCAAGGTGGTCAACGGGCAGAACATCAACCTCGCGCTCGGCGCGGCGCGCGTCGCAGACCTCCATCCCGGCAAGTTGCAAACCTTCGACGAACTCGCCGCGCGCAACAGCCGCCCCGCGCAAGACGCCGAGTCGTCCGCCGAGTGGTGGTACAAGAACGGGCTGAGTTCGCTGTGGCTGGGGAACTACGACGGCGCTTTGGACTCGTTCGAGAACGCGGTCAACAAGAACCCGCGCCGCGTCGAGGCGTGGATACAGGTCGGCTACTGCAAGGTCAAGCAGGGCAAGAACGCAGACGCCATTCGCGCTTACAAGAAGGCTCTCAGCCTGCGCCCCAACTCCGTCGAGACCTACAACAAGCTCGGCGACGCTTATTATTACGCCGCCAACTTCGACGAGGCCATCGCCGCCTACAGAGAGGCCGCGCGCCTGCGCCCCGACCAGCCCGAAGCCTACTACAACCTCGCCATGACCTATCTGGAGATGGGCGACCGCGACGCTGCGCTCGCGCAGGCTCGCATGTTGGAACGGCTCGACGCCGAGATGTACAAGAAATTGCTGGGCGAGATTAAAAGGTAGCGCGGCGTAAAAGAGCAGAAAAAAGTTAACCGCGAAAGCACACGAAGCGGCACGAATAAGGATTTTCTTTTCGTGCCGCTTCGTGTGCTTTCGCGGTTAATTGTCTTTACCTATTTCACACGGCTGAAGGTCTGGTCCCCCAGCTTGAAGCCGCTGACGCCTGTCTCCTTGTTCACCTGAAAACTTAGCGAGCCGATCTGGCCCGGAATGAACGTGACCTCGAACTCGTCGCGGGCGAAATGCGCGAGCGGCGCGGCTAGATTGCCGAAGCGCGCGCGCAGGGAGTCGCCTTCGGCCGTGATGACGATCCGGCCGAAGGCGGAATTTTCGTAAGTGCCCGCGTAGGCCGTAGGCTCAAGCGTGGGGCGCGCGTTCGGGTCGCGCCCTTTCGCGTGCGTGGCCGCGCGTTGCGCCCGCGTCTCACGACTCTTCTGCCAGGCGGCCGCGAACTCCGCGACCTTCGCGTTCCCTTCGACGCGCAGGGGCGTGCCGCGAAGTAAATGATCGTAGATGTCCACCGCGATGAGGTCGGGCAAAAACAGCGCGTCGCGGCTCTCGTTGGCGAGCACGACGACGCCGAGTTTGTGCGCAGGCATGAAGGAGATGTGCGGGCGGAAGCCCTCGTACGTGCCGAAGCAGTGGACTAGCTTGTCGCCCTCGTAGGTGGCGATGTTCCAGCCGAGGCTGTAAGCGTAGCGGTCGAACTTGTAGAACGTGCGCTTCTGATCGATCTGCGGCGCGAGTATCTCTTCGAGCGTGCGCTCCGGGATGACCTGCCGGCCGTCGAGCCGCCCGCCGTTCATGTTGACGACGAGCCAGCGCGCCAGGTCGGCCGCGCTCGCGGCCATGCCGCCGGCCGCGTGCATCGTGTTGTCCTGCTTGTAAGCCAGCTCGATAAAGGTATCGCCTTCGGCGAGGTAGGGCAGCGCGTAGTCCGCGCCGGCGCGCACCTTGGAGGCGGAGCACGTCGTCTCGCGCAAGGCCAGCGGGTCGAGCAGCTTCCTTTGGATGATCTGCTGCCACGTCTCGCCGGTCGCCTTCTGCATCGCGTAGCTGGCGACGATGTAGCCGACGTTCGAGTAGCTGAACGCGGGCGAGCGCGGGCGCGTGTGCTCGCGCAGCAGGCGGTAGATTTCGTCCGTGTCGTACTGCCCGGTGTAGGCGGTGCGGTATTCGAGCGCGTCATTGCCGATGCCGTGCCGGTGCGTGAGCAGGTCGCGCAGGCTGATCTGTTCGGGGGCGAGCGGCGGCGGCAGCTTGAGGTCGGGCAGGTAAGTCTTAACAGGCGCGTCCAGATCAATCTTGCCCTCCTCGGCGAGCAGCTTCGCGGCCGTGGCGGTGAAAGACTTGGTGGTCGAGGCGATGTAGAACTGCGTGTGCGGCGTGACGGGCAGACCCCGCGCCACGTCCCTGCGGCCGAAGCCCTCGGCGAAGACGACGCGGTCGCCCGCCACGACGGCGACCGCCAGCCCCGGTGTGACCGGCAGCCGCGCCAGCAGGCCCGCGACGTAGTCGTGCAGACCCGCGAGCGACCGCGCGGGGCCGCGCGCCTCCTGCGCGCCCGCACGCTGGCGCTGCCCGCGCGCCGAATTCCTCTCGGTTGAGCCGCACATGAGACAGGCGAGCAGCACGAACACGACGGCAAAGCTTCGTTTCATCACTCCGACCATCCTCGTCAGGCGGGCAGATTATACTCGGCTCGCGCCCTGAGCGCGCGTGCACACAGGTTAATGACCGGCGCGGCGGGCGTCTTGGAGCGGCGAAACTTTTTGGCGTGGATTAACGCGTGCGCGCGTGCGCGCGGAACTTGGCGGGAGTCATGCGCGTGAGGCGGCGGAAGACGTTCGTGAAGTGGCTCTGGTCGTAGAAGCCGACGGCGACGGCGATCTCGCTGAGCGGCGCGTCCGACTCCGCCAGCGCGCGGCAGGCGCGTTCGACGCGGACGCGGCGGGCGTATTCGCCGGCCGTCACGCCATAGAACTGCCGGAAGGCGCGCGCCAGGTGGACGGGGTGCACGCCGACCGCCGCCGCCACTTCGGTCAGACTTAAATTCTCGGCCGCGCGCGCATGCAATATCTCGCGCGCACGTGCGAGCCAGCGTGGCACAGTGCGCTCGCGCGTAGGCGCGCGGCGCGAGACTTCGACCAGCAACTCCAAGAGCAACGCCTCGGCCGCGAGCGGCGCGAGCGCGTCCGGCGCGCGAAACTCGTCGTAGAGGCGCAGGGCGAGCCACGCGGGCGGCCCGCCGCGAAAGTCCGCCGGGCGCTCCAGCACGGGCGCGGCGGCGCGCAGGCGCGCGAGCCATTCGGTCTCAAGCTCGACGCCGAGGACGCGCGCGCCGCGCCCCCCGAACGCGACCGCGTGCGCCTCGTGCGGCGGGTGCAGCACAACTGTGAGCGGCGCTGCGTGCCGCGTCTTACGTTCGTACTGTTCGGCGTAGCCGCCGCGCAGGACGATGCTCAGGCGGGCCGGCCCGTGCCCGTGGCGCGCCATCCGCGCGCCGGGCTGGTACGCCGACTCGACGAGCGTGAAGCCGGCGCACGCACGGCGGCGCACCGCGTTGAGCAGAGGTTGTGCTGGTAGGCGCTGCACGGCCGACGTTGCCCCGTAAGGGTGCGGACTACTGCCTTCAGGCGGGGGCGTTTTGGCCGCGCCGGCCGCCGCCTGAAGGCGGGACTTGCGAGCTTACTCGTCGCCCGCGTGGTTCGTGAAGACGGTGCGGTCAATCGCCTTGGGATCGCCGATGACGACGAAGCGGAGGTTGTGCATGTACTTCTGCGCGACGCGCTGCACGTCCGCCGGGGTGACGGCGCGCAGGCGTTCGAGGAAGTCGAGCGAGTTGCGCCAGCCGCCGCCGATCAGTTCGTAGCGCGCCAGCTCCTGCGCCTGCGCCAGGTTCGTCTCCTGCCCCATGTAGTAGCGGGTCAGATAGCTGGAAATCTCCGACGCGATCTCGCCGGAGTCGGCCGGCTCGCGTTGCAGCCGCGCGATCTCTTTGAGCATGAGATCGACGGCCTTGTTGGCCTCGACGGCCGTGACGTAGATGCCGCCGATGTTCGCGCCCTGCTCGCGCAGGAAGGCGCTGGGCGCGTAGGAGAGATTGCGGCGGAAGCGTACTTCGACGAGCACGCGGTCGCTCAACACGGCCGAGGCGACGCGCATCGGGAAGATGTCTTCGGACGTTAAGGACGGCGCGGCGAAGATGCCCTGCACGTAGTTGGTCGGGAGTCCCCGCTGCGTCACGTCAACCGAGCCGGTGGCGAAGGAGAGTTGCGGCAGCGGCTCAGGCTTGTAAGTGCCGCGCGGGAGCTTGCCAAAGGTGTCGGTGATACGCTGGCGCAAGCTGGCCGCGTCCAAATCGCCGACGATGACGAGGAGCAGGCGCGAAGTCTCCATCATGCGCTTGTGATAGGCGCGCACGTCTTCGACGGTGAGCCGCCCGATGGTCTCGGCCGTGCCGTCGGGGTTGTTGCTGTAGGGGTGGCCGGCGTAGGCGACGCGCGACTGTAGGACTTCGAGGTAAGCGTCGGGGATGTCCGTGCTGCTGTTGCGCGAGACCATGAGCTTGTTCTGCACGCGCTTCACGTCTTCGGGCGCGAACGTGGGCCGGAGCGCCACGTCGGCGAACATCTCCCAGGCGCGGTCGAAGTTCGGGCGCGTCGAGACCATGCCGAGCAGCGAGTAGTCGTAGGACACGTCGTAGCTGATGCCCGTGCCGGTGCGTGCCTGCTCGCGCCGGAGCAGTTCGCGCGGGAACGCCTGGCTCGCCTCGGTCGCCGCGTCCCACATCAGCGCCTCGATGCCGGCGTTCTGCGCCGTGACGTTGCGCGCGCCGCCGCGCAGGAACAGCCCCGTCGCCACCGTCAGGCTGCCCGCGCGCCGCTTGACCAGCACCTTCAGCCCGTTCACGTCGAACTCGGTGACGAGCGCGGCGGCCTTGTCCGCGACCGCCTTGACCTGCTCGGTCTCCGGCAGGACGGGCTGCGCCGGAAGCTTCGACTGCGGCGGGCCTTCCGGCCTGTGCTCCTTGTTCTCCTGCGCGCGCGCGCCGAATTGTGGCCCGCCCGCCGTCAGCCCCGCGCCCAGCACGAGCGCCAAAATCAGAACCCGAACGCTGCTCACCTTACGCATCTCGTTTCTCCGTCTGCCCACCCGGTTATTGTCTGCCGGCGGCGGCCGCCGCCCGCCGCCCGCCCAACGTCTGCCGCACGCCGGCCGCTGCCGCGGTCGTTCGCGCCGCGCCCGGCTCGCCCGTCAAGTCCTGCTCGGTCAGCTTCGCCTGCGCCTGCGACTCGTCGGAGAGCATCGCCAGACCGACGTGCGGCTTGCCCTGTATGTAGATCGCGATGTAGCGGCTGATGTCCGCGCGCGAGGTGCGGCGCAGGTTGCCGAGGTAGCCGCGAAAGTACTCAAGGCCGGTCGAGGCCCACCAGAAGGCGACGTTGTGCGTGTAGTCGGTCAGCTTCTCGCGCGAGAAGAGGTCGTCGGCTTCGAGCAAGCCCTTAGCGTTCTCCAACTCCTGATCGCTGAAGTAGTCGGGGTCGTTGAAGTGCGCGACCTCCTGGTAGATGGCGCGTGTGGCGGCCCGCGCCTTGTCGGGCGTGGTCTCGGCGGCCAACTGTATCGGGCCGGTGTTGCGCTGCGTGTAGTAGAGCAGATCGACGCCCGCGACGAGACCGGAGTCAACGAGCGCGCGCTGGAAGCGCGAGTCGGGCTGGCGCAGGATGAACGAGAACACGTCCGCCGCGTAGGTCGCCGCGTTGTCCTTGCCGATGGAGGGGCCGTGCCAGCCGACCATGATGAGGACGTTGTTGACCGGCTGCCGGAGGATGACGCCCTCGCTCTTGGCGAGCGCCGGGTGATCGACGAGCGGGAACTTCTGGAACGGATCGGCGGCCCGCTGCCACCCGCCGAACAACTCTTCGGCTATCTTAAAGACTTCTTCCGGCTGCGCGTCGCCCGTGACGATGAGCGCCGTGTTGTTCGGCACGTAGTAGCGCCCCTGTATGAGGCGCATCGTGTCGGTCGTCGCCGCCTTGATCGTCTCGCGGTTGCCGATGATATTTTTCCGGCTGAAATACTTGGAGAACAGGTGGTGGTTCATCTCCTGGTTCAGATAAAAACCGGGCTGCGATTCCTTCTCGTCGAACTCGTCGAGCACGGCCTTGCGCTCCTGCTCGAACTGCCCCTGATCGAAGAGCGGGCAGCGGATCGAGTCGCGCAGGTTCAGCATCGCCACGCGTAGATTCGGGCTGGTCGTGTGCGAGTAGTAGTTGACGATCTCCTCGCGCGTCGAGGCGTTCGAGAGGATGCCCATCTGATCGTACACGCGCAGGTACGCCGCGTTTTCCAGCAGCGAGCAGTTCGCCTTGAAGAACATGTGCTCGAAGAGGTGCGACAGCCCGTTCAACTCCGGCGGCTCGGTGAACGACCCGTTCTTCACGGCCAGTTCGACCGTCACGAGCGGGATCGAGTGATCCTCCAAGACGATCACTTCGAGGCCGTTCGGCAGAATCTTGTTGACGAGCTGCGACGGCGCTTGCGGCAGCGACTTCGTCTGCGCGGCGGCGGGTGCGGCGGTCTGCGCCGGCACGGGCGCGCTCTGCTGCACGACGGCCGCGGCGGGGAGGAGTCCCGCCGACAGGAGGAGCGAAAGGGCGAGCGCCAGCGCGACGAGCCGGCGCGGGACGAATGTGTGCTTCATAGATACCCGGTGCGCAAATGATTTCAGCCAGCGTAATCGTCCGCCTCGCGCCGAGCGGCAGCAGCACGCGCTGAAACCATCCGACCACCGAGCGTTCTGATTCGCATCGTCTTTAGAGGCAAATCATAGCACGGCGCGTTGCTCGCCTCACAACGGGAAGGGCGGCGCGGGTTGGTCAATGTTCGTAGCGAAAAAAGCAGTAACCACGAAACCACACGAAACGACACGAAGAACAACCACTGCCTTGCTTCGTGTTGCTTCGTGTGGTTTCGTGGTTACTACTTTTTACTCCGCCCTGACGTTCGATTTGACCGCGGCCGTGATGTCCGCTCACGACTTCACGCGCGGCAGATCGGCGAGGGCGCGCTCGCGCATGGCGGCGCGGAAGGGCTTGGCGCGCTCGCCGCCCGCGTTCGCTGACCACTTGACGCGCACCGCGCCCGACTCGC